>Ga0153915_10000107_pt1 | contig 72466 bp, 62 predicted proteins | sample Opewatmetagenome_2_FD_107003 | JGI IMG/M metagenome (GOLD analysis project Ga0153915, IMG submission 107003) | Freshwater wetland microbial communities from Ohio, USA - Open water 3 Core 3 Depth 3 metaG | ecosystem: Environmental > Aquatic > Freshwater > Wetlands | place: USA: Ohio, Lake Erie...
CTCGACAACTTCGAGCACGTGCTGGACGCGGCCGTGGAGGTGGGCCGGATCGCCGCGGCCTGCCCGGGCCTCCGCATCCTCGCGACCAGCCGCGAGCCCTTGAACCTCCAGGGTGAGCGGGTGCTGCCCGTACCGCCGATGCGTCTGCCCGGATCCGACACGGAGGCAGCGGGACCGTGCGAGTCGGTCCGTCTCTTCCTCGAAAGGGCCCACGCCGTGCGTCCCGATCTTCCCTCCGACCGGGAGACGATCGCCACGATCGGCGCGATCTGCCGGAGGCTGGACGGACTGCCCCTGGCCCTCGAGCTGGCCGCGGCCCGGATGCGGACCTTGCCCCCCGGCCGGCTCCTGGAACGCCTGGCGCAACCACTGGAGGTACTCACGCGGGGGGCTGAGGACCTTCCCGAACGGCAACGGACAATCCGGCGCGAAGTGCGCTGGAGCTATGATCCGCTGGACCACGCGGAGAAGGACCTGTTCCACCGCCTGGCCGTGTTTCCCGACGGCTGCAGCGTGGAGGCCGCCGAGGCGGTCTGCCGGAAGGCCGCGGGCCGCGGCCGGCGGCCCGTCGAACGGCTGGAGGCCCTCGTGGAGAAGAGCCTGCTTGCCCGACGCACGGAGGGAAACCGCACGCGATACCGGATGCTCCACGTCATCCGGGAGTTCGCCCTCGAGCGGCTGGCGGTGGACGGACGCATGCCGGCGGCGATGGGTGCCTTCGCCCGATACGAGGAGGACCTGGCCGAAGAGACGGCTCCCCTGCTTCAGGGCGCCCGCCAGGAGGAAGGATTCGGCATCCTCGACGGGGAGGCCGCCAACATGTCCGCGGTCCTGGCCTGGCTGGAGGCGGAGCGACGGACGGGCGCCGGCTTGGGGCTTTCCGGCGCCCTGGGATGGTACTGGTTCCGCAGGGCGCGGTATACGGAGGGGGTCCGATGGCTTGAGCGTTTCCTCGCCCCCGCGGACGACGCCGTTCCAGCGGCCGCCAGGGCGCGGGCCCTCTACTGCCTCGGCTGGATGCGCCTGATGACGGGGACAAGGTACTTCCGCAGCGCCGAGGCCCGGGACTGCTTCCGGGAAAGCGTCCCGCTCTGGAGGCTGGCGGGTGACAGGCGCGGCGAGGCATTGAGCCTGGTGCAGCTGAGCCTGCGCGAGGAGGAGGGCGGCCCCTCGGCGAGGTACAAGATGGCGGACCGCGCCGTCGCCCTGGCCCGTGCGGCAGCGGACCCCTGGAGCCTCTCCTTCTGCCTGAAACTCGCTTTCTCCTACATGTCCCGCGAGGACAGGAGCAAGGCGGAACAGGTCGCGGCCCTGGAGGAGGCCATCGACCTGGCCCGCGGGACCGGGGATCCCTTCCTGGTATCCCAGACCCTGCACGGCATGGGCGACGTGCACATGTTCCTCCACGACCACGAGTCCGCGGAGCCCTTCTACCTGGAGTCGGTCGCGCTGGCCTTGAAGATCGGGGACTCCTGGTCCGTCCTCGACGCCCAGATGCACCTGGGGTCGGGCTACGTCGCCCGGGGGCTCCTGGACAAGGCCGTGGAATGCCTCGAGGACGTCCTGCGCGCGGCCGCGGCGTCCGGCGCGCAATCCTACATCGGCCTCGCCCTCGCGCGGCTCTCCCGCGTCGCCCTGCTGCGCGGAGACCACGCGCGCGCCCTGCGTCTGCGCGGCGCCGTCTTCGCCATGAAGGGCTTCCCGCAGGAGCCGCCGATGAGTGAACTCCTGGGCGGCACCCGGCTCACCCGCGCTTCCGCGCAGCGGGAGTTCGACGCAGGCCGGGCGATGGGCGTCCCGGAGGCCGTCCGCTACGCCCTCGGGGAGGGATGAGCCGCGGCGGCGCACGGCCGCGTCAGGGAATGAACACCGGCTGGGCCCAGGCGCAGTACTCCCTGAGCTCCCCGTCCACCTCCCGGGTCACCACGGCCCGGGCGCGCACGTAGCCCTTCTCCGTGGGAACATATTCCGCCGAAGAGCCTTCCACCGACCGCAGCAGTCTTCCCCCCGTTCCTATGAAGTCGATCCTCTCCCCGACCCGCGCGTCCTGACGTGCCGGGCGTCCCAGGACCGTGCCCGACGCCAACTCACGCTCCGTGGTCTCCTGGTCGATCGCGACGACGACCCTGGAAACGCTGCACTCCAGGGTGCTCAGATGCACGCCGATGGACGCGTAGAAATGCCCCGCCTCCATCGCGGAACAGATGGAATCCGGAGAAAGCGCATCCGCCCGAACCGTGATCCAGCCCCTTCCAGGGCATTTCGTGTACCTGGAAATTTTGCTTGTGTAGTCGGTCGTATCATCGGATGCGACGGCATAGAGGACCTTTCCCGCGGTCAGCAGGATATCCCACATCTCCTCCGTCGACGGCCGCATTTCACCCCCCTCGTTGTTCACTGTCGAGGAGCAATTATACAGCTCGAAAAGCACGATCCCTTCCGTGGCCAACAGGTCCTCCGTCTTCGGGGCCCAGCGCCAGTTCGGATGGTTCACGATCAGGATGCCGGATGCCCGTTCGGTCAGCTCCAGATTCTTTCGAAGGACATCCACATTGTTCTGCTCATAAAAGGCGGGAATCTGCCTGTCGATGTTCAAGGCACATGTATGGATATAGGTCTGCGTGATCTCCTCGGACGGGATCACGATGAAGCCGTCATCCACGACCGTCTCCAGTTGTTTCGAATTGCCCGCATTGGTCAGGAAGTTGTGGTCCGTGATGCAAAGGAAGGCGTATCCCCGGCTCTTGTACCATGCCGCCGCGTCCTGTGGTGTGGCATTCCCATCGCTGTTCGTGGTGTGCGCATGTGTGTTCCCCCGAAACCACCTTGGTCCCGAGGGAACCGTGACGCACCCGCTTTGAACAAGGAGGACCAAGGCCAGCAGGAAAGAGACCCTCCCACCGTCGCGCCTCCCATTGTCACGCATGTCCACCTCCCTGGCCGCGCCTTGGCGGCCTTTGCCCATCATGCGGGGCAGGCGTTCCGAGATCGTTCCGCGGTCCGCCGCGCCGTCTCCATTCCGACGAACGCTCCCGGAACGGTCCGGGTCCACGCTGGAATCCGGCGCCGTGGAAACCGGGACAAGGTCCACCACGGTGACCGGAGGAGGAAAACATGGTCAAGAGATCGGTCTGGTTGTGTACCCTGCTCCTGGCGGCCGGGATCCTGCTGCCGTCGGGCTGCGCGACCGTGCCGACGGCCGGTACGGATGCCGACGCCGCGGCCGTGAAGGCGGTGCTGGAGGAGTACGGGAAGGCGGCGGAGGCCGGAGACGCGGAGCGCTTCCTGGCGCTCTGGATGGAGAACGGCGTCAAGATGAGCCCCAATACACCGCAACTCATCGGCAAGGAGCCCTTGCGGAAGAAAACCGTCGCCGGTTTCCAGGCGGGACGGACCCACATGGTCATGGACCTCCAGGAGGTCCTCGTGCGGGGCGACCTGGCGATCGCCAGGGGCCTGTACACCAAGGACACGACTCCCACGGCGGGGGGCGCCACAACGCACTTCGACGGGAAATTCCTCACGGTGTTCCGTAAGCAGGCGGACGGGACCTGGAAGATCTATATCGACAGCCCCAACTCGAACACGCCCTGAACGGGACCGCCGCGGAGGCGGCCGCCGGGCCGCGCTCCGGGGCTCAGGAGCTGCCCGCCGCCGCGGCCTGGCGCTGCGCGGCGGGCAGCCCGGGCCGGACGTCGGGATCCGTCTCGTTCCACAGGATCGTGAACGGATCGTCGGTGCGGAAGCCCCTCGCCCGCCAGAGGCGGAGCAGGAACCTGGTCGAGGGGATGAGGTCCAGGCCCTCCACGGCGTCGACGCCGCTCCATGAAAGCTCGCCCTCGGGACATTCGGGCACGGTGCCCGCGTTCTCCCAGACCGCGTAGAAATAATGGATCACGTCCCCGTCCTCGCAGACGAGGCCCGCAAACGGCCGCAGGGGGATGCCGACGACTCCGGCCTCCTCCTCCAGCTCCCGCACGGCGCCCTGCATGGCCGTCTCACCCGCCTCGACGTGTCCGCCGGCTCCCGTGTACAGGCCGGGGGCGTATTCCTTCCACGGGGCGCGCTTCAGGAGCATGATCCGCCGGGGCGGATCGTCGTCGCCGAGGAAGATGACGGTGTAGTGCTGCACCGGCGTCCTGCGGATCACGGAACGACGCGCCGCTGCCGCAGGCTCTGGAAGACGATCAGCAGGCAACCGGCCACGATGGCCAGGTCCGCCGCGTTCATGATGCCGGTCCGCAGGTTGCCGATGCCGAAGTTCAGGAAATCCCTCACAAGCCCGCCGCGCGCGACGCGGTCGATGAGGTTTCCGATGCCGCCGCCCGCCAGGAAGGACCAGCCGGCGAGCGTGGCGGGCTCGAGGCCCCTGCCCCGCAGGAGCGCCAGGCCCAGGACGGCGAGCGCCACGGCGGGCAGGACGATCAGGACCGCGGTGCGCAGCGGCTTCGCCAGGGCCGCCCCAAGGCCGAGGAAGGCCCCGTCGTTCTCCACGTAGCGGATGACGAGAAGCCCGCCGGGCAGGACCCGCGTCGTGCCGTCGTTCCACCGCTTCTCGGCGATCCGCTTCGTGGACTGATCGCAGCCGACAGTGCAGAGGACCAGCAGGACCACCAGGATCGCCTTGCCGATCCGCCGACGCAGGAGGACTCCCATGGAGGATCTTGTAGCACGGGGGAAGCCGGAGGGTCCAGCGCCGCTCCCGCGGCTTGACCCCGACTGGTTTTTCCTGTAGACAGTCCCGGATGAAGCAGATGACATCCAGGGAAAGGGTCCTCGCGACCGTCAACCACGAGGCCCCGGACCGCGTACCCATCGACCTGGGGGGCATGACCTCCACCGGCATCTCGGCCCGGTCCTACGACAAGCTTAAGGCGCTGGTCGGCATGCGCACGCCCACCCGTGTCCTCGATCCGCTGCTCATGATCGCCATCGTGGAGCAGGAGGTCCTGAAGCGCTTCCACGGCGACGTCATGCCCGTGAACGTTCCCTACATCCCCGCGGCGGGGGCATCCGACGCCTCCTGCGTCGCGAGGACGCTTTCCGACGGTACCCCGGTGCTCTTCCCGCCCGGCACGAGGATCCGGGAGGAGGCGGACGGCGCCTGGACGCTCTTGAAGCCGGACGGAACCCCCACGAACATGCGCATGCCGCGCGACGGGTATTACTTCGACGACACCACGTTCAACCGCGGAGCCGGCATCGACCCGGCCCGGTTCCATCCCACCTCCGAAATCCCGGAGGAAACGCTGCGCGCGCTGGAGGAATACTCCGGCCGGCTCTACAGGGAGACCGACTACGCGCTTCTCGGCTGGGGATACGCCATCAACTTCCTCGGCCTGAGCATCTCCTTCGACCCGGCCTCCAGCATCACCCAGGGCCAGCCGGACGAGTGGATGATGATGCTGATGACGGAGAAGGAGACCTGCCACGAGATGATGGACAGGGCGGTGGACGCCGCCATCAAATGCCTCGGACTGGTCGAGCAGGCGGCGGGAAAGTACTGCTTCGCATGGGGCGTGGCTTCCGACGACAGCGGCACGCAGAGGGGCGAGTTCATCTCCCCCGACCTGTGGGCCGAGATGATCAAGCCCCATTATACGCGCCTCTGCTCCTGGGTCCACTCCCATTCGAAGATGAAGACATTCATGCACAGCTGCGGGTCCATCCCGCACCTCATCCCGCACCTCATCGAGGCGGGCATCGACATCATCAATCCCGTTCAGACCTCGGCTGCGGGGATGGACCCGGCGACCCTGAAACGGCAGTTCGGGGACAAGATCGTGTTCTGGGGCGGCGGCTGCGACACGCAGTCGGTGCTTCCCAACGCCACGCCGGAAGAGGTGAAGAAGCACGTGAAGGAGCGCCTCGGCATCTTCGCGCCCGGAGGCGGGTTCACGTTCTCCCAGGTGCACAACATCCAGGCCAAGGTACCGCCGGAAAACATCCTGGCGATGCTCGAGGCCGCCTTCGAGTACGGCGGGTACTGAGGGACGGCGCGGACCGGCGGCGGGATCCGGCTCAGTCGGGCTTGCTGGGGATGTGGATGATCTCCCGCGGCTTGCTCCCCTGGGCCGGACCGACGATCCCCCTCGCCTCCAGCTCCTCGACCAGGCGCGCCGCGCGGTTGTAGCCGATCTTCAACCTCCTCTGCAGGTAGGAGGCGGACGCCTTTCCCTGCTGGACGATGATCTCCAGCGCCCGTTCCATGAGCGGATCGTTGCCCGGCTCCCCGGCGTACACTTCCTCGTCATCCTCCTCGAAGAAGATCTCGTCGTCGATGTACTGCGGGGGACCGAGGCGTTTCACGTAGTCGGCGATGGACTCCGTCTCCTCGTCGTCCACGAACGCGCCCTGGATCCGCACGGGGAACGGGTTCCACGCGGCCGAGAACAGCATATCGCCCTTGCCAAGCAGCTTCTCGGCGCCCACCGCGTCCACGATGATCCGGGAATCGAACTTGTTGGCCACCATGAAGGCGATTCGGGAGGGGATGTTCGCCTTGATGAGGCCCGTGATCACGTCGATGGACGGCCTCTGGGTGGCCAGGACCATGTGGATCCCCACGGCCCGCGCCATGGCCGCCAGGCGCGCCAGCGTGGATTCCAGCTCCTTGCCCGTGGTGGCCATCAGGTCGGCAAACTCGTCGATGACGATGACGATGTAGGGCAGGCGCGCGATGCGCTCCTTCTTGGCCTTCTTGTTGAAGCTGCGGATGTCCCGCGCCCCCAGGGCGTCGAGCAGCGTGTAGCGGCGTTCCATCTCCGAGATGCAGTACTGAAGCGCCTGGAAGGCGCGCTTGGGATCCGTGATGACGGGCGTTAGCAGATGCGGCACGTCGTTGTAGAGCTTCAATTCCACGATCTTGGGGTCGATGAGCAGCAGCCGCACCTCGTCCGGCGACTTCTTGAACAGGATGGAGCAGATGATCGCGTTGACGAGGACCGACTTCCCGGAGTTGGTCGCCCCGCCGATGAGCAGGTGCGGCGTCTGCGCCAGGTCGATCACCTGAGCCTCCCCCAGGATGTCCTTGCCCAGCGCCACCGGGATTTCGCAGGTGGCGTTCTTCATCGCGTCCATCTCCAGCATCTCTTTCAGGTACACGGTGGCGCGGGTCCGGTTGGGGACCTCGATTCCCACCGCGTGTCTCCCGGGGAGATTGGCCACGATGCGGACGCTTGGGGCGGCCAGGCGCAGGGCGATGTTGTCCGCCAGGTTGGTGATCTTGGAGATACGGACGCCCGGGGCGGGCAGTACTTCGAACAGCGTGATGACGGGACCCTTGCGGATCCCCGTCACCTCGGCCTGGACGTTGAACTCCTGGAGCGCGTCGGTCAGGGCCTGAGCCGCCTTGCGCGTCTCCGCGTCCACGATCCAGTATTCGCTGCCCTTGCGCTGCTTGAGCACCTCCGCGGCCGGCACGGAATAGGGTCCGGCATAACGCGATACCGCCTCGCGCAGGACGGGCTCATGGACGCCGGAGATGGGCAGCAATGGCCGCCCGTCGGAGTCGGCCTCGGCGGGCGCATCCATGGCCACCGACGGCGCCTCATCGGGGACCGCGTCGGTAGCCGCGTCAGGGACCGCGTCGGTAGCCGCGTCAGGGACCGCGTCGGTAACTGCGTCAGGGACCGCATCAGGGACCGCGTCAGGGACCGCGTCGGTAACCGCGTCAGGGACCGCGTCAGGGACCGCGTCAGGGACCGCGTCAGGGACCGCGTCAGGATCATCATCGACAAACTCATCGGGGGACGTGTCGAAGACGGTGTCCGCAGGCGCTTCGGGTATCACCTCGGCGATCACGCCTGGGACCGCGTCGGCAGTCGCGTCGGGGACCGCGTCGGCAGTCGCGTCGGGGACCGCGTCGGCAGTCGCGTCGGGGACCGCGTCGGCAGTCGCGTCGGGGACCGCGTCGGCAGTCGCGTCGGGATCCCCGGTCCGGAATGCGGCAGCCACGATATCTGACGGCGTCGGCCCCGGCGCGACGGAGGGCAGCGACTCGCTGAACACGGCGCGGGCACGCTCCTGCCACTCCGGAAGGCAGAGGGGCTCCCCGGGCTTTCCCTTCGCCGGTTTCCTGGAGCCGGGAGCCGCCCAACCGGCGGGCAGATTGACGATCGCCAGTAGCTCCAGGACGAACAGGAGGAACAGGAGGATGGCGGACGGCACGATGCCGAAGGACTGCGCCAGCGCGTCGGCGATCATGGATGGGGTCTCCTGGACCACCTGGAAAAGGACTCCGACTGTAAGGAACGGGACGAGGGAGAGCAGGAGGATCAGGGCGCGCCGGGGCTGGAAGTCGGGAAGGATGAGAAGCAGGGACGCGAAAACCAGGTAGACGGGGACGAAGAACGCGGCCCAGGAGAAGCCCTCGAACAGGAACGCGCCCGCCGCGGCGAGTGCGCCATAGCCGCCCGAGAGATGGGAAACGAGACCGAGTAACGCGAGAAGCGCCAGACCGATCAGGGCCGCGCAGGATGCGAGGACTGCAGGAGACCGGCTCCTGCCGAAGAATTGCACGATGACCCCCCTATAGTGGTATCGGTTGAGCGAGGACCCCGATCAATGGGAATCGGGGAGGCGGAGAAGCTCCGGATAGAATCCCCCAACGGCCTCCCGGGGCCCCACGCGGTCGTACAGACCGGCATACATCGCAGCGGAAGTCAGGATCTTGCGCACATAGCCGCGCGACTCGGCGAACGGCACGGCTTCAACGAAAAGGTCGGCCGGAAGCCCGTTGAAGCGGGCATCCCAGCCCTTTACGCGCGTAAGCCCCGCGTTGTAGGCGAGAAGGGCCTTGGGCAGGGACGGAAGGCGGGAAAGCAGGTCCTGCAGGTGCCTGGTGCCCAACGCAAGGCTCATGCCGGGATTCCTGAGGTCCGGTTCCGTGATCCGCAGCTTCCGCGCGGCATCCCCCGCTGTCTCCGGCATGAGCTGGGCCAGCCCCACCGCGCCGGCGCTGGACACGATGTTCCTGTCGAAATAGCTCTCCTCGCGCACAAGGGCGTACAGCACGCGGGACGGAATGCCGAGGGAGGATGCGTGTTTCTCGATGTCGGAGGAGAAGGGCCTCGGATACAGCAGCTCGGTCTCCCGGCCCGTCATCCCCCCTTTCCTCAACAGAAGCCCGGCGACGTTGATCGATCCCCGGAATTCCCCTCCGGCCGCCATGAGCCGTGCGGCTTCCGCCAGGGCATCGGCCGTGAGATCATTCCTGGACTCCCAGAGACCGTTAAAAGCCTGGGAAGCGAGGCCGAAGGAGAAGAACCCGCGGGACAGGGGATCGAGTCCGGGCTTGCGTTCCGGCACGACCGGAGCGGTGCCGACATCCGTGACGGGGCCGGGAAGCTGCGGCGGCCTTCCCAGAACCACGGAGGCCAGGATCCCGTAGTATCCCCCCGCATCGTCGGCGATCGCGGCCTCCAGGAGGCCCTGGACGGAAAGCCCGGCAGAGGCTTCTGTGGGAATCAGGCCCACGGTCAGGGCACGGGCCGTCACGTAGGCGATCTGCGCCCTGATACGGGGCGGACCGCTTCTCTCCAGGGCGTGGAACAGTGCCGGAAAAGCCCTCCAGTTTCCCGATCCCGCCACGGAGGCCGTATACCCCTCCAAAAGATCGACGAAATCGGCGGAGATCTTCCATTGCGGACTCTCCGCAGCCAGGAACGAGGCCATGTCAGTCGTGCCATCCTGAATGGCGAGGTCCAGCAGGTACCAGCGCGCCCTGTCGACCTGGTCCGTGTCCCTGGTTTCCGCGATCAGGGCCGCAAAGGCCTTCCGCGCGGCCACGGCGTCCCTGTTCCTGCGTGCCAGGCGGCCCAAGAACTCCAGGGCTTCCAGACGCGCGGTCCCGGACAGACGTCCTGCAAGATCCTGGAAGACCTCCTGCCCTCTCTGAGTCCTGCCCGCGTTCAGATAGGACGAACCGAGGTTCCAGAGAAGGGCCGTTCCCGGAATCCGGGAGGGGTCCATCTCCGTCACCGCCTTCTCCATCATGGGCACGCCCTTGTTCCAATCGCCCAGGACAAGGAGGTTCATGGCCTCGAACAACACGCGTTCCGGTTCCGTGAACCCGTCCCTGAAATCCTTCTCCGCCACGAGGAATTGGTAGGCTCGGCCGTGCAATGCCGCGATCCGTTCATTCATGAAGAGGGACCGGAACAGCTCGCGGGAACCCTCCCGCTTCGCACGGTATAGGGAGACCGAGCGGAAGAGCCGCACCTCGGCGTCGGGACGGGTCAGGCGGGCCGATTCCTCCAACATGTCCCCGTAGGCGCCCGTCCAATACAAAGCCTCCACCAGGGCCCGCCGGACCTCCTCCACCTTCAACGACTTGGGGGAGGATTTCAGGAACCCGCGCGCCGCATCGACGACCCCCTTCCAGTCCTTCCCGGCAGCCAGTTTCCGCAGGAGGAGGAGGACCGCCTCCTCCTTCCAGGGCTGGGGACAATCCCGCGCAGCCAGTTCCAGCATGGCGAGGCTCTGCGGCTTCATGTCGAGGGAATCGAACAGGAGGGAAAGGTAGTAGGGGGCTCCGGGCTCCAGGCCCAGGGCATCCTTCGCCGGGTCCTTCGTGAAGTCCAGCTTCAGGAGCGGTGCGGTGTCCCCGCTTTTAAGGCGCGCCTGCAACTCTCCCGCCGGGATGCCCCACACCGTGCGGACGCCGCAGTCCGTGGCGAGAAGGGGGCAGGCGAGAAGGAGAAGCAGAAGCTCAATTCTCAGGGATGAGGATCTTGGTGCCGGCAAGAATGAGGTCCGGATTGGGGATGGAATTGGCCTTGGCGAGTTTCACGTACATCCAGGGATCGCGGTAAAAGGTGGAGGAGATGTCCCAAAGCGTATCACCCCTCTTGATCCGGTATTGCAGCCCGGCGGGGGCCGACGGCTTCACGACGGTCGGCGTGGGAGGCTGGACCGTCCTCGCCTGTTCCGCGGCGGGCTGCGCGGCCGGCGGTTCCACGGGAGCCGGCTTCGCGGCTACGGCTGGAGGCGGAGGGGCGGGCGTCTTGTCCGCCACGGCGGCCGGGATTTCCGCCTTTCCGGCGGTCAGGGGAGGAACGGCCGGCTTGGAGAGGCTCAGGAAGAGGATGACGCCGATCGCCGCGATCAGGGCGAGCCCCAGGATGATGACCGCGGCCACGGCCCAGGAGCCATGGGACGGGTGCTCCGTCCGCCTGTCGGCCGTCCCCAGGCGACGGTCCTCGAGATCGTCAGAGTCGGACTCCCCGGCATGCGCGGGTTCCGCGTCCCCGGACCGCTCCTCGAAGGACTCTTCGGGCTGCTCCTCGACCTCGTCCCGGTCCATCTCGAACTCGGGAATCTCGTAGGTCTCCTCCTCCGACAGGGTCTTCAGGGAAAGGGAAAGGACCTGCTTCTCCCCCGTGCTCTGGTCGCTCGCCTCCGCTTCCAGGTCCCCCTCCTCGCTCACGCCCACCAGGAGGTCGATTCCCGGCTCTCCGCGCGCCGCGGGGGGGATGTTCTCTATCACCAGGCTTCCGATGTACTGGGAATCGGCCAGACTTTCCCCCTGGCCCTGGTACAGGTCGATCTGGACCTTGCTCTGGTTCTCCTTCACCGTGGTGAGGGTGAGCTTCTTGCGTCCGACGAATCCGTCCTCGAGGACCGGGTAGAAGGAACCGTCAGCGATCTTGATGCCGATTGTCGAACCGTTCACGGTGCGTCCCCCTCACGAAAAAATCCTATCGCCGCCAAACGCCTTTGTCAACGGCATGCTGCCCCCCGGACCGGCCGGGCAGCCTCCATTGACAATCCCAAAACGTCCCGGGATAATGGGCGCGCCATGGGTGCGCTTCCTTTCTTGATCATCGGCATCTTGCTGGTCGTCGCCGTCGTCATTTTTCTTGCGCTGCGCAAGGGGGGGCGCGGCGGGGAAAAGGGCCTTCAGGATTCCCAACTGAAGGAAGCCCTGCATAAGCTGACAGTCAATCCACGGGATCCCAAGGCCCTGCAGGTCGCGGCGGCGGCCAGCTACAAGGCGGAGGATTGGACGGGGGCCGTCAGGTACTACAAGACGCTCTTCGACATGTGCGCGGGCAATCCGGGCCTCGACGAGGCGGAGATCACAGTCAAGTACGCCCTTTCGTGCCTGAAGACCAAAAACGTCGACGAGGCCTACAAGACGCTCCTCTACGCGCGCACGAAGGACGAGAACAACTTCGAGGTCAACCACAGCCTCGGCTCCATCGAGCACGACCGCGGGAGCTACGACAAGGCCGTCGTATTCCTCGGCAAGGCGTACAGCCTGGACCCGGAGCATCCCCTCACGGCCAAGCTGCTCGGCGCCAGCCTGGTGAAGGTGAAGAAGTTCCGGGATGCCATTCCCGTCCTGCGCAAGACGCTCGAGTTCTTCCCCGAGGACAAGGAGTCCCTCTTCTCCCTGGGCAACTCGTACCTGGAGGCCGCGCAGAACGAACTGGCGCTGAAGATCTTCACCCACCTGCGCACGGACCCCAAATTGGGCCCCATGGCGGCCCTCTATGCCGGAACCATCCACCTGAACGCCAAGGTCTACGACGAGGCGATCATGGATTTCGAGCTCGGTCTCAAGCACGATGGGACCAAGCCGGACATCGTGCTGGAGCTGAAGTACCGCCTGGGGGTGACCTTCTCCAAGAAGGAGGAGATCGGCCGGGCCACCGCCCTCTGGCGCGAGATCTACGAGGTCAACCCCAAGTACAAGGACGTCCCGGATCTGCTCGGCAAGTACCGGGAGATGAGCTCGAACAAGCGCCTGCAGATCTACCTGATGTCCCCCACGTCGGACTTCGTCACACTCTGCCGCAAGATGGCCGCGGGCTTCTATCCCAAGTCCAAGACCAAGCTCACAAACATCTCCTTCCGGCAGAGCGAATACGTGGACATCGTCGCGGAGGTGGACACCAGCAAGTGGAGCGACACGGTGCTTTTCCGCTTCTGTCGGACCAACGGGGTGCTGGGGGAACTGGTCCTGAGGGATCTTTACGCAAAGCTCAAGGAGATCAAGGGCGGCCGCGGCATCTGCGTCTGTCCCGGAACCTATTCGGAAGGCGCAAAGAGCTTCGTGGAAGCCCGTATCATCGACCTGATCGACAAGGCCGGCCTCATCAAGCTGCTGGCCCGCATCCCGGAAGGCCTCTAGGGTTCCCGCCGGGACAGAACGACGAGGGTCCGCTCCGCGTCGAGGAACGGCACCCGAGTTTCACGCAACCGCACCTCCAGGCCGCCGCGCTCCGCAAGGGATTCCGTCTCCTCCCGGGCCTGGGACATCCTGCCCTTGTAGGCGAGCACGGCCCGCCAACGCAGCGGGGAGGCGCCAAGATCCCGGAAGAACCGGTCCAGGGGGGAGAAGGCGCGGAAGGTGATCACGTCAGCCTCCCCCCGGGCCTCACGCAGGTCGGAGCAGTCCACGGAGACGTTGCGGAGGGCCAGGACGGCGGCCGCGCTGCGAAGGAACGCGACCCGTTTCGTGGACCGCTCCAGGAGCCGAAACGACGTGTCCGGGAAGGCGACGGCAAGGGGGATCCCGGGGAAACCGGCCCCGGATCCCACGTCAAGCACCGTTTCCCGTGGATGCAGGTCCGCCAGCACGGGACAGGCGGACAGGGAATCCAGGACATGCCGGATCACGAGATCCGTTCCCTCGGCCTTCACGAAGCCGTAGGTCCTGTTCCACAGTGAGAGTTCCGCCAGGAACCGCTCCAGGAGGGCCGCACCTTCCTCTCCAAGGGACAGCCCCAGGAGATCGAGCCCCCGCCGCAGCGTGTGCGGGGCATCCAAAGGGTCGGACGCGGCTTCACGGCTCATTCCGTCTCCTCCAATGCGCCATCCGCCGCCTGTCTCCCGCCGTGCCGCGGCCGTTTCAGGTGCACCATGAGCAGGGCGAGATCGGAAGACCGGATGCCGGAGATCCGGGAAGCCTGGCCCAGGGAGACGGGCCGGATCTTCTTCAGCTTCTCCCGCGACTCGCTGGAGAGGCTCTCCACGCGGTCGTAGTCGAAGTCCTGAGGAATCCGCTTGGATTCCAAGCGGTGGAAGCGTTCCACCTGCTCCCTCTGGAGGTTGACGTACCCCTCGTACTTCACGTCGATCTCCACCTGGGAAAGGAGGGCCGGCTTCATGGCATGAAGGGCGTCGTCGCAGGCGAGCAGATCCGCCATGGCCACCTTGGGGTCCCGGAGCGCCTGCTCGAAACTCTGGCCCATATGGTGTGCCAGCGCCGCGGTATCCCCCGCGGCCTCAGGCGCGGTATTCCCCGCGGCCTCAGGCGCGGTATTCCCCGCGGCCTCAGGCGCGGTATTCCCCGCGGCCTCAAGCGCGGTATTCCCCGCGGCCTCCTCGCCCACCCGTCGGCGCCGCAGCAGTTCCCGAACCTCCTCGAGGCCCCGTTTTTTTCCCTCCAGGCGTTCCAGGGCCGCCCCGTCCTGGAGTCCCACGGCCCGGCCGACGGGCAGGAGGCGCAGGTCCGCCGTATCGTGGCGCAGGGAAAGGCGGTGCTCCGCGCGGGAGGTGAACAGGCGGTACGGCTCCTCGGTGCCCAGGGTCACCAGGTCGTCCACAAGCACGCCGATGTAGGCGTCCGCGCGGGAGAGGATCAGGGGATCGCGGCCCCACAGGCGGAGGGCCGCATTGATGCCGGCCATCAGGCCCTGCGCCGCCGCCTCCTCGTATCCCGAGGTGCCGTTGGTCTGGCCGGCGACGTACAGTCCGCGGATGCGCTTCGTCTGGAGGTCAGGCCCCAGCTGGGTGGGCGGCAGGAAGTCGTATTCCACGGCATAGCCGGGCCGCACGATCTCCAGGCGCTCCAGGCCGGGCACGGTGTGCAGGAAGGCCTCCTGCACGTCCTCCGGGAGGGAGGAGGAAAGCCCGTTGAGGTAGACCTCGTCGGTGGAAAGGCCCTCCGGCTCCACGAAGACCTGGTGGCGCTCCCGGGAAGCGAAGCGCACCACCTTGTCCTCGATGGAGGGACAGTAGCGGGGCCCGCGGCCCACGATCTTCCCGCCGTACAGAGGGGACCGTCCGATGTTCTCCCGTATGATCCTGTGCGTTTCCGCCGTGGTGTAGGTGATCCAGCAGGGAACGGCGGGCCGGTCCAGGCCCTCGTGGGAAAAGGAGAACGGCAGCGCCACGGGGTCAGGCTCCTGGACCTCCATGCGGGACAGGTCCAGGGACCTCCCGAGGCCCCGTGCGGGGGTCCCCGTCTTCAGGCGGGCCACAGTAAAGCCGAGGCGGCGCAGGCTCCTGCCCAGGCCCACGGCCGCGGGCTCCCCGAGGCGGCCGCCCGGGGCGGACCAGTCGCCGCAAAACAGGGTGCTTTCCATGAACGTTCCGGTGGTGAGGACCACGGTGGAGGCGCTGAAGCGCCGGCCGCGCTCCGTGGCCACGCCGCGGACCTCCGTACCGCTTCCATCGAGCAGGAAATCGACGACGGTGTCCTGGAAGAGGAAAAGCCGCTTCTCCGACTCGAGGGTCCGTTTGGCCAGGGCCGCGTAGGCCGCCTTGTCCGCCTGGGCGCGGGGCGCCTGGACCGCCGGCCCGCGGCTCTGGTTGAGGATGCGGAACTGGATGCCCGTCGCGTCGATGAGCAGGCCCATCGCGCCGCCCAGCGCGTCGATCTCCCGCACCAGGTTGCCCTTGGCCAGTCCCCCGATGGCCGGATTGCAGGACATCCGGCCGATGGCGTCCAGGCTCTGCGTCACGAGCAGCGTGGAGAACCCCAGACGGGCCAGTGCCAGGGAGGCCTCGATGCCCGCATGCCCGCCGCCGATGACGATCGCGTCGAAGTCCGCCGTCATGCCGTCACTTGCCCACGCAGAAGCGGCCGAACAGGCGTTCCAGGACGTCCGCGGAGCTCACCGCCCCCGTGATCTCCCCCAGGGCATCCAGCGCCGCGCGCAGGTCCAGGGCGAGCGCGTCCAGGGGCACGCCTCCCTCAAGGCCGGCGCGGAAGGAGGCCAGGCGCTCCAGGGCCCTGCCGATCAGGTCGCGTTGCCGCTCGGAGTCGATCAGCGGCTGCCCATGGTCCGCCGCGGGACCGTCGAGCAGGCGGGAGGCGACGAGGCGTCCCAGCGCCTCCACGCCGTCCCCCGTGGCCGCGCTCACGCCGGTGAATCCGTCCGGCACCGCCCCCGCCCCCGCAAGATCCGTCTTGTTCCAGACGGGGATCACCCTGCTTCCCGCCTCCGGCCGCTCCAGGAACTCCCTGTCGAGCGCTCCAAGGCCGGCCGCGGCGTCCACCAGGTAGAGCACCAGATCCGCGGCGTCCGTGACCTGGACAGCGCGCCGCATCCCCTCCCGCTCCAGGGGATCCGCGCAGTCCCGCAGGCCAGCCGTGTCGACGAGGCGGACGGGCACGCCCTCCAGGGAGACCTCTGCCTCCAGCCAGTCGCGCGTGGTCCCATGGATCTCGGACACGATGGCCCGATCCTCCCGCAGGAGCTGGTTGAAAAGGCTGGACTTGCCCGCATTGGTGGCCCCGGCAACCGCCACCGTGGCCCCTTCCTGGTAGATCCGGCCCCGCCGGAAGGTACCCGCGAGGCCGGAAAGGCCTTCCTCGGCCCTGGCAAGAGAGGCCATGTCCAGGCCCTGGCCGTCCAGTTCCTCCTCGGGGTAGTCCAGGCGCGCCTCCAGCGAGGCCAGCGCGTCCAGCACCGCCTCGCGCGCGTCGTCGATGCGGGACTCCACGGCGCCGCAAAGACGGCGCAGGGCCAGATCCCGCGCCCTGTCCGTACGGGCGCGCACGATCTCGTTCACCGCCTCCGCCCGGGTGAGGTCCATCTTGCCGTTGAGGAAAGCGCGCTGCGTGAACTCGCCCGGCCCCGCCTGGCGGAATCCGCCGCGGCCCAGGAGGGAGAGGATGCGGCGGATCACGGGAAGGCCGCCATGGCAGGAGATCTCCGCGGAATCCTCTCCCGTGTAGCTGCGGGGAGAGCGGAAGACGGTGACCAGGACCTCGTCGATCTCCTCGTCCCCGTCCAGGATCGCGGCAAGGCGCACGCTGAAACCCCTGGCGCGGGAAAGATCGATGGAACCGCGGGTTCCGCCGGGTCTGCCGGGACGGCCCAGCAGGCCGGAAAGCAGGCTCAGGCAGCGGTTGCCGGAAACACGGATCACGGCGATGGCGCTTGCCGCGGGAGGCGTGGCGAGCGCGAAAATGGGCTCTTGAGGCGACCAGGACACGGGGAGAGGATAGCGGGAGAGGACGGCTTGGACAAGGCCGAGGAGGAGGGAGAACGAACCTCGCTGTACAGATTCCGGGGGTGCTGGTATCATGCGGCCATGCAGGACACCGATCTGGAAGGTCTTGGTCCCCAGGAAGCCAGGGAGTACGTCCTGGCATTCCTCACGACGCTGAAGCAGACGGAGAAGGACGTCGCGAGGATCCGCGAGGAGCTGGAGCTCTGGAACCGCCGCATCGGCCTCGCCGAAGGAAAGGGGGACGCGGCCCTCGCCGCGGCCGCCCGCGCCAGGGCGGAGGAGCTCAAGGCGAAAAACGCGGGCCTGGAAGCCGAAATACTCGACCTGCGGGCCAAGGTCGGTGTGCTGAAGCAGAAGCTCATGAGCCTCCAGGCCACGGGCGGGAGACTCGTGGACACGGACCTGCTCCTGGCGCAGCTGCAGATGCTCGTCGGGGAGAAGGACACGCTCTCGGAAACCTTCAAGAAGGAAACGGCGGACGCGGATCTTGCGGCGTTGAAGAAGAAGATGGAAAACCCCGGGGGAGGATCCCCCGGGGCCTGAAGATGCGGCGCGCCCGCGTGGCGCGGCGCGTTATTGCAGCTTGTTGGCGATGTCCTGGCCGAGTTCCTCGCCCATCTTCTGCAGGGCGGAGGAAAGCGCGGCCGAGACGGACTTGCCCACCATGCTCTTGCCCCGATTGACAGTGAGCAGGATCTCCCCGGTCTTCAGATCGGCCACATTGAGGGAACCGCTCACCTTCACGACGAAGTCCGTCCCGTCCTTCTCCGTGCCCGTCACCTTGGCCAGGCCGAAGATCACGCGGCCCGTGCTTGAGGGAGCCACGGCGGTCACCGCCGCGATCACTTCCGATTCGGATTTCAGGGACGCGCCGTCCAGGATGTCCTCGCCCTTCAGGGAGAGGCTCTTGATCTTGAAGCGCGCGTTGCCCAGGGACTTGGAGGCGCCGGAGGAGAACTCCCTGCCCGCCACGCTCTTGCCCTCCTCGTCGACCACCGCCAGGATCATTCCCGTCTCGATCTCCTTGGCCATGGAGACGACCTTGTAGTTGAAGACCGCCTTCTTCTTCACCAGGACCTGTTCCAGGCCGTCCGCCAGGGTCGCCATGTCCTTCATCGACTTGACGGCGGCCTGCAGGTTGGCGATGTAGGTGCCGAGCGCCACGCTCATGGTCACCTTCTCCTGGCCCACGAAGTTGGGCACCGGGTGCCGGAAGGCCGCGATGCCCTCCGCGTCCGTCTTCACCTGCGCGGTCTTGGAATCCTTGCGGCCGTTCGTCACCTCGGAATAGGAGACGGTGACCGTGACGTCCGCCACGCCGGGATCATTCGCCGTGGCGCCGACCACCACCTTGAGCCGGAACGGCTCCGGGAACTCCTGACCCGCGGAAGTCTCCAGGTTGTCGTTCAGCTTCACGAGGGCGATCTTCTCCAGGCTTGCCTTGGCGTTGTCGATGTTCCGCTTGAGGTCGATCTTGGCGTCCTCGATGGTGGTGGATTTGGCCGCCGCCGTGGCCGCGTCCATGAAGCGGGCCGCCGCCGTGAAACTGCGGCCTTCCGCCTCCAGCGACTTGCCTTCCTGCTCCGGCACTGCAATGGCGTCATTGGCCTTCTTGATCGCGTCCTGGATCTCCTTCTTGGTCCGCTCCAGGTCGACCTTGTTGTACCGGGCCTTGACCCAGACCGTGAGGCCCTGGGCGCCCTTGTCCAGGTAGCGCTCCTTGACCTCGAGGCCCGAGATCCGTCCGGTCCCGGCCGTCTTCAGGCTTTTGTTGAACTCGGACTTGAACTCGTCCACGGACCCCTTGGCCGTGGCGACGGTTTCCGAGGTCACCTTCACGCCGACGTACTGCATGATCATGTCGATCACCGCGGCGCGCGCGTTCTCTTCCGCCTTGGCCTGATCGCCCTCCGGGCTGGTGCCGGAAGCGACGTAGTACTGGTACTCCGCATCCGCGTCGGGCTGGGTGCCCACCCAGTCCGGACGCGCGCTCTGGGGCGGCGTGCTCGCGCATCCCAGGAGGGATACCAGGAGGATGCCTACCGTAAGAAATCTCATGGATCGTCCATCCTTTCTCGCCGAACGCCCCGAGAACGGAAGGGGCGCACGCGGCGCCCCTTCATTGCTCACGATTCTCTTGCGCGTCGGAAAAACCGGATCTTACAGGCCTTCGGTCTCGAGGGCCTTCTTCACGCGGTCCCGGGCCACCTTCTCCTCTTCGGTCTTGGGCTTCGTGGCGGTATCGGCGCCGTCGAGGGCCTTCTTGATCTGGGCGTCCAGGACGTCCTTGGGGATGGTGACCAGCAGGTAATACTCGAAATACTCGCTGACAGTGCCCTTGGGGTCCGTCTCGCGGATCTTGGCCCAATAGGAGGCCTTCCGCTTGGCGCCCGAATACTGGGCGGAGGACATGGTCTTCACGACCTGCTCCATGTAGGAATCCAGCTTGTCCTTGTCACCGGCCGCGGCTCCGGCGAAGGAGCTCTGCACGCGGGTGGACACGGTGCTCGCGATGTCGGAGGCCATGCTGAAGTTCTTGGCCCAGGTTTCCACGCCGTCGAGGCTCTTGCCGCGCTGGGTGGTCACGAACACGTACACCTTGCCCTTGTCGCTCTTCAGGATGTCGTCGGATTCCTCGATGTCCGAAGGCATGGCGCTCATCTTCACCCACTCGGGGAACTTCTTCTCGTGGAACTGGTCGTCCGCGATCTCGATGGTGCTCTCCTTCACGGCCGCGGGGCCCGTGGTGGCCGGCTTGGCCGCGGGTGCGCTAGCGCAGGATACCAGCACGAGGGCCGCGAGTGGCGCCAGCAGTGCGAGCAGGATGACTGTCTTCTTCATCTTCTACACTCCTTCTCTCATACTACGGTCGGGAGGCAACGCCTCCGTTACATCCCGGAATGGTAGGTAACGGTCTTCCCCCTGAGGAGGACCTGCCGCATGCCATCCAGTCCGGAAACCGTTTCCGCCGTCAATTCCACCAAGTCCACCAGGTCCTCCATGGACCCGATCAGATAGACCTGGAACTTGGTCTCGTCGTCGGTCTGGCTGACCACCTTCACGTCCTTCACCTTGGCGCGCAGCTTGCGCCGGAAGTCGTTGACCACCTTGCTGTCCGACGTCTTCTGGATGATCAGCTCGAACTTCATCCCTCCGGTCAGGGCCTTGGCCATGTAGGCCTTGGCCTGCGTGATGGCCGTGGGCATGGCCTTGTAGACGGAGGTCTGCAGGGCATTGATCACGGCGCTCTGCTGGTTGGAGGTGCTCATCGTCTTTGGGCTGTTCCATGGCACGGAACCCAGCAGCCGCGCGGTGGAGGCCTCGAAGACCTTCAGCGTGATGTTGGCCTGCCCGTAATGCTTGCCGCCGGTGGTTTCCGCGTTGGTGACGGCGTCGATCTCGATGTAGACGTCCGCGCTCAACTTCTGGGCGATCCACTGCATCATGCTGATCGATTCCCCGGTCTCCGCCTCGTAGGCCTTCTGCTGGTCGGCCTTGAGCTTCTCGATCTGGGCCTGGTCGATGGTCTCGATGGTGTTGGAGGCCAGGTATTCATTGGCGATCCCCACCGCGGACTTCATATAGAAGGGATCCATGCCCTTCTGCTCCGCGAAGTAGACCATGTAGGTCATGTGCTCCACGTAGTCGCGGATGATCTTCTTCTCCTCGGGCGTCGACTCGTCCGCCGGCACCTCGTCCAGCTTCTTGGCGGCCGCCTCCGTGGCGGACTTGGAGTCCGCCGCCGCCGCTTCCGTCTTGCCCCCGGCGACGGGCTTTTCCCCGCCCAGGAGGCCGTTGGCCTTCAGCGTGGCCTGCACGGCGTCCATGCGCACCAGGACCGTCGCCTCCACCACGTAGTCGTCCCCGGACTTGTCCTTGCGGGTGCTCTTGTAGGAATCGTTGACCACGAAGGCGTTGGGATTCTTCGTGTTGTAGAGCACGGATTCCAGGGCGTCCCGGTTGGCCTCTTCATTGGCCTTCCCGATCAGGTCGATGACGGCCTTCTTCACGGCGTCCATCTTGGCCTTGTTCTGCGCGCCAAGCAGGGACGGGTCCTTTCCGGCGCCCGCGTATTCCTTTTCCTTGTCGTTCGCAGCGGCCGCCGGTACGGAGGCGCCCTGGCTCCCCGCGGGTACCGCGGACGGCGCCGAGGCGCAGGACGCCAGGAACAGGAATAGTGCGGCGCCGAACGCCGCGGTGGCAATCTTTTTCATCATTCCCGGACCCCTTTCTAATACTTGATCGTGAGGCCGCCGCCCACGTAGGCGCCCTGATAGGTGCTGGATCTGCTCTCCAGGGCAAACCACATGAGATATCCGCCTTCCAGGGCGATCTTCATGTCATTGTTGAAGAGGTAGGTGAGGGCCGCGGACACGGTGCCTCCCGCGTGGCTGAGGGAGAAGGATTCCGTGTCCTTGAAGGGGATCCTGAGGCCCAAGCCCACGGTGCCCATGGGGGCGAGGGTGAGCCGGCCCAGGTTGAGGTCCATCTCCCCGCCCACGTACGCGTTGGCGACGAAGCTGCTGCTCGTGATGCAGTCCAGGGCAAGGGGCACCTCGATTCCCGCCAGGGGCCTGAAGAGGTAGAAGCCGCGGCTCAGGGTCTGTCGGGCGCCGATCAGGGTGGACAGGCCGCTGTTGCCGAACACGTCGTAGCCCACGTTGATGTAGGGCGTCGTGTCGGTGCCGAAGCGCGGCAGCTCCTGCAGCTGTTCCCCGGGCTCGGGATTCCCCTCGCTGTAGACCACGGCGCCCGTGGACACCTCGTCCTGCACGTCCTTGATCGTGATCAGGCCCTTCTCCGTGCTGATCTGCTTGCCGGAGGCGAGGACCTTGGAGACCAGGATGACGTATTCGTCGCCCACCGTCACGCCCATGTCCTTGCCCAGCTCCATGAGGACGTCGCCGCCCTTCACCTCGAGGATTCCGGTGCGCAGCTTGAACTCGGAGATCTTGCGCGTCTCGAAGGACAGCTGATCCGGGATGTCGTCCACCGCCGCCTGGACGGCCTTGGCGGGAAGCTCGTCGGTCCCGGATGTCTCCACGAAGAACTGGGCGAAGCTCTTGATCTCCTCGACGTTGATGAACGTGAAGGAGGTCCGGATGGTCACCGTGGTGTCGCCGCTTTTCTTGTCCCGTTCCGTGATGTAGCTGCTCACGGCGGGGATCACCACGATGAAGGAGCCGATGAGCTTGTTGAAGTCCGCCGCGGTGAAGAACTCCTGGCCCATCTGGACCTTCTCGGGGATCTGCGTGTTCTCTTCCTTGTATTTTTTGATCTTGTCGATGAACTCGCTCACGTCGTTCTCGCCGAGCCGGTAGGTCATCCCGATGACGTTGAAACGGCCCAGATTGATGAAGACGCTGCGGATCTGCTCATCGATGCCGCCGAGCGCGGATTTGGGGATGTCGGACTTGTAATAGCTCAGGTTGAAGACGGAGATGTCCTTTTTCTTGGAGACTTCCTGGGAAAAGACGAGCGGGACAAAAACGAAGGCAAGTAGCAGCATGGCGATAGCGCTGACGCATCGCTTATTCATTGGTTCCTCCCTGTCAAACGACGTTACCGAAGCAAGTATACCACAGGAACATGGCTTGTCCAAGGCACATCACATTTTTTTATCCGGTCTCATCTTCCGCTGCATCTTGAAGCGCCAAATAGCGACCCCATCCTTGACCAATGGCCGGGGCGAAGGTACCATTGCCGCGGAGGTGCGTTATGGGAACGCCGGTATATGAGCTCGCGACGAAAAGCGACAAAAAGATCGTCCTTCTGGTCATGGATGGACTGGGAGGCCTTCCGCGGGAAAAGGGCGGAAAGACGGAATTGGAAACTGCGGTGACGCCGAACTTCGACCGTCTGGCCGCGCAGTCCGAATGCGGCCTGCACCTTCCCATCGGCTACGGCGTGACCCCCGGCTCCGCGCCCGGGCACCTGGCCCTCTTCGGCTACGATCCCCTGGAGTACGCCATCGGACGGGGCGTGGTGGCGGCCATGGGCATCGGATTCCCCATGAAGGCGGGGGACGTGGCGGCGCGCCTCAACTTCGCCACCCTCAACGCGGCCGGCGCCATCACGGACCGCCGCGCCGGGCGGATCCCCACGGACAAGTGCGCCGAGCTCTGCGGCCTGCTGAAGTCCGTCTCCATCAAGGGCGTCGAGGTGTTCGTGCAGCCGGTGAAGGACTACCGCGCCGTGGTGATCTTCCGCGGCAAGGGACTGTCCGACGCCGTGGCGGACACGGATCCCCAGATCCAGGACGTGCCTCCGCTGGATCCCAAGCCCACGGAAGAGAAGGGAAAGCATACGGCCGAAGTGGCCAGGGAGTTCGTGGCTCAGGCGCGGAAGATCCTCGCTTCGCAGACGCCCGCCAACGGCGTCCTGATGCGCGGCTTCGCGGAGCTTCCCCATGTACCTTCATTGAACAAGCTGTACCAGCTCAATCCCCTGGCGGTGGCCGTGTATCCGGACTACAAGGGCGTGAGCCGCATCGTGGGCATGGAGGTGGTGGAGGGAATCGCGGACCTCGCGGGCCAGGCCAGGGTGCTCAAGGAGAAGTGGGCGGAACACGACTTCTTCTACGTGCACCACAAGTACACCGACTCCAAGGGGGAGGACGGGGACTTCGACGCGAAGGTGAAGGAGATCGAGAAGGTGGACGCATTCCTTCCGGAGCTCCTGGCGCTCAAGCCCGATTTCCTCATCGTCACGGGGGACCACTCCACCCCCGCGGTGGCCAAGTCCCACACGGCGCATCCCGTGCCCTTCCTCCTGTGGGGCGACGGCGTGCGGCCGGACGGAATTTCGAAGTTCGGGGAACGGGAGTGCGCCAAGGGCGTCTGGGGCGTGATGAACGGGCAGATGCTCCTGCGCATCGCGCTTTCCAACACGGGCAAGCTGAAGAAGTTCGGCGCCTGAGGGGATGATCCCCGAAGGCCCCGTCAACGACGGGCTTCTGGAACGATACCTGGCGGACGGCGTTCCCGTCCGCCTGCTTTATGAACCGACGGACGTCTGCGCCGTTCTCGGCGCCTCGCGGACGGCGGAAAAGGACCTGATCCTCCCCGCGCTGCAGGCGGACCGCCTGCCGGTCCGCTCCCGCCGGGGGGGGGGCGGGACGGTCATCCTTTCCCCGGGGCAGGCCGTGCTGGCCCTGGTGACGGAGGTGGACTCCCCCTTCTCCAACAGGGAATACGCGGCGCGGATCAACGGATGGATCGCGGAAGCCCTGGCCCGCCTCGGGGTCCCGGACGCCGTGCCGGAAGGGATCTCGGACCTGGCCGTGGACGGACGCAAGATCCTGGGCACCTCGATCTACAGGAGCCGCCGGATCCTGTTCTACCAGGCGAGCCTCCTGGTGTCCTGCGATCTTTCCCTGTTCGGCAGGTATCTCGCCTTCCCGGACCGCGTCCCCGACTACCGGGCGGGCCGCGGCCACGAGGATTTCTGCACCACGCTGGCGCGCGAAGGTCACGCCCTCACTGTACCGGCCGTGCTTTCCGCCCTGGAAGTCACGGTGGACCGGGAGCTGCCCCGTTTCCGGTAGGACGTTTGACCCTGAGGGGCTTTTCCCGCACGACCTCCCAGAACACCTCCCGCCACCAGACGGTCCCGGAGGCGCATTGCACCTCGAGGATCCCGAGGGAACAGGACGTGAAGTGAAGCTCCGGCGCGGCGGTCCCCAGGGCCTTGCCGGCCGCGACGGGGTCCCCCGCGATCTCGGGACACCCCAGCCAGAACCCCTCGACCGCGGGCAGGTCCGGACCATCGGACGGAGCATCGACGATATCCAGCTCCCCGCGGAGCGCGGTCCAGACCCCCCCGCAGTCCATGGCAAGCCACAGGTGTCCCGCCTTCCAGCCGAGGCCCCCGGAACGGATGCGCAGGCCTTGTCCGTCGCCGCGGCCGCCGCGCCGCTCCATGGCGTGGCTGAGGCCCCTGCCCGCGGCGTCCCAGGCGCGTCCCGTGGGCGGCCCCGCGAGGAATCCGAGCGGGACAAGCGGCGGCAGGGCGAGGCAGGAGGCGCAGCCGAAGCCGGCGAAGAGGGAATCCTGTAACAGGGAAACCTCCGCGCCGATGGAACCGGGAGGCAGCAGTGCGGCGAGGATCAGGCTGCGCATGGCCACCGATCTTACCAAAGAACGCCGATCCGTGGTAGGATGGTTCCGGAGCCTATGGGTCCATCATGAAACGCAAGGTGCAACAGATCGCGAAGAATCTCTCCGACCTGATCTACCCGTGGCGCGGCGTGGAGGCCGTGCTGCTGGGGGAGGCGGCGGACATCGAGGTCTTCGACCCCTACTTCACCATCGACCTGGACGTCTACGTGCGGGAAGCGCCTCCCATCGAGGAGGAGCGGAGACGGACCTTCAAGGAGGCGGGAGCCTTCGAGCCGTCCCGCGTCGCCCTGGCGGACCGGTTCCTCATGGCGGACCTGCCCGTGACCGTCCACTACATCGGGACCTCCGATATCGGGCGCATCCTCCAGCGCGTGAGCGAGAGGACCTGGGTGTTCCACGAGCCCGGGACCAACGTGTTCTACCGGCTCGTGGAGGGCTCCGTGCTCAAGAGCCGCGGCGACTGGATCTCCACCGTGCGCGGGCAGTGCGCCGCCATCCCCGAGGAGTTCTGGAACCAGGTGGGCATGCGGGCGTTCGTGGCCGCGGAACGGGCCCTGGCGGACCTCGGAGCCGCCGTGTGGCGCGAGGACCCGCTGTTCACGATGGCCGCCTCGGCGCGCCTGGCGCGGTCCATCGTCGGCTTCCTGTTCGCCGCCAACCGCCGCTTCGAGCCCTCGGGCCGCATGCTCTACGACCGCGTGAAGGCCCTGCCGGCGCTCCCGGAGGACGGCTTCCTGGGCCGCTTCGAGACCTTCCTCCGCCAGGACGGGGGACTGGCCCCGCAGGGCCGCCGGGAGGTCGCGGAACTCCTCGTAAAAAGCCTCCTTTCCATGATCTAGGGCGGAGACCGCCGTGAAGCCCGCACCGCGCCCCTGCAGCCCGAAGACCGCCGCGGTACTCTGCCTGCTCGCCCTGGGCCTGGCCTCCTGCAATGCGCGCTTCCAGCGCTTCGCGCTGCTGGATGCCGACGGCCGCGGCGTCGCCCTGCGCGAAACGCCCGGAAAGCCGACGGATCGTGAGGGCATCCTGGAGCCGGCCCGCGGGGACAGGGTCGGCCCCTACTACGGCCTCGCGCGCCCCGTGACGGTGGGCGGGGACGCGGCCCTGGCGCTCCGCTACAGGAGCACGCTGGATTCCTGCCGGCTGATCGTCTACGCGGAAAAGAAGAAGGTGCTGGCGGAGGCCTCCCTTCCGCCCGCGGAGACGTTCCCGGTGCGGTTCCTGGTTCCCCTGCATTCCGGCGACGTCATCCGGGGCTTCGCCCTTTCCACGGAATCGGACTCCGGGAAGCTGGAGCTGACCGGCGTCTCCGTGGTAGCCATGAAACGCGGCTTTTCGCTGGCAGACGGGGATTTCCGCCTGGACGCGAGCGTGCGCAGCCTCCGGGCCCCCTCGCTCGCCCCCCCCCTCTCCTCCTGCACCGTGGAACTCTCCGACGAGGCGGAAGCCTCCCTGAAGGACGGAGCCTGGCTGTTCCGCCTGTCCCAGGCCGTCCCGCCGCAGGGCGGGGGTTCCGGCATCCTGGAGTTCCGGGACGCCGACGGGACGCGGAGCCGGAAGTTCTCGGTGCGCTCGGAAGGGAGGGCCGTCGACTGGTCCTTCACGCAGGCCGGCATCGGATTCCTTCCCCGCACCGTCTCCTTCAGCTCGAGAACGGCCGGATGGGGCCTGACGGGGCTGGACCTGGCGACGCTGGAGGACGGAGCGCCCCTCCCGGCCGACCCGGGACAGGTGCTGTACGCCGACAGGAAACTCTGGAGGAACCGCGATTTCGAGCTGTATTCCTGGGACCGGTTCCCGGATTTCCTCATCATGGACGCGGCGGACTACGATGTCCTGGACCGGACATTCAACCGCCTCGCCTTCTACGTGGAGAAGGCCGGCTATGCCGGCAGGATCCTGGAAAACGGCGATCTGCAGGGGCTGCACGCATACAACGCGCACGACTACCGCAGCGAAGACCTGGCCCGATTCTTCGCCGCGGTGGAGACGCAGGGGGTGAAGCTGAACCGGCTGGAGGAGGAACTGCGTCGGACGCTGGAACGCTCCGGCATCATCGTCCGGCAGGGAGCAGGCTACACGGCCGGGAAAGGCGGGATCCTCGCCATCTCCAGGGTCGGAGGGGATGCCCTGCGGGAGCTTCTCCTCACGCACGAGAGCTTCCATGGCGTGTTCTTCTCGCTGGAAGAATACCGCGAGGCCTGCCAGAAGCAATGGGAAGCCCTTTCCCCCGTGGAAACGCGGATCTGGAAGGCCTTCCTGGGCTCGAAAAACTATAACACGGAAGACCGCTATCTCATGGTCAACGAATTCCAGGCTTACCTGTTCCAGCAGGAGGAGTCCAAGGTGGCGGGCTACCAGGCCACGACCCTCGCGCGCCTGCGGGCCGCCGCGCCGGCGCTGGCGGGGGACATCGCGGAGGTCGCGGCGATGAAGCCGGCCTCGTTCCTCGCCTCCTTCCGCTCCCTGGACGGGACGCTGCGGGCCCTGGACGGCCTGCCGGGCGGCATCGTGATTCTGGTACGCCCCCTGGGATAAATAAACTTTCCTTTTCCGATCCTTTGCGGTACACTTCTTTTCCGCACGTCTTTTTGGGGGGGGAGAAAACGATGGAAGTACAGAGACGCTTCACGCGGAAGGGGGAGAGCCCTTATGAGGGACTTTCCTTCGAGTCGCGCACGTCGGAGATCCGTGACCCGGACGGGAAACAGATCTTCCGCCAGGAAGGCGTCATTGTACCCTCCACGTGGTCCCAGATCGCCACGGACATCCTGGCCCAGAAGTACTTCCGCAAGAAGGGGGTACCGAGGAAGGAAGGCGGGACCGGCGGGGAGAACGACGCCCGCCAGGTGTTCCACCGGCTGGCCTACACCTGGACGGACTGGGGGAAACGTTACGGATACTTCGACGACGAAGAGTCCGCCCAGGCGTTTTACGACGAGATCTGCTCCATGCTCGCCCGCCAGATGGGTGCGCCCAACTCCCCCCAGTGGTTCAACACGGGCCTGTTCTCCGTCTACGGCCTCACGGGACCGGCCCAGGGCCACTACTTCGTGAACCCCGATACGGGGGAGGTGGAAAAGTCCACGAGCGCCTACGAGAGGCCCCAGCCGCACGCCTGCTTCATCCTTTCCGTGCAGGACGACCTGGTCAATGAGGGCGGGATCCTGGACCTGATCACCCGGGAAGCGCGCCTGTTCAAGTACGGCTCCGGCACGGGCACCAACTGGTCCGGCCTCAGGGGCTCCGAGGAACCCCTCTCCGGCGGGGGGCTCTCCTCCGGGCTCCTTTCCTTCCTCAAGGTGAGCGACCGTTCCGCCTCCTCCATCAAGAGCGGGGGCACCACGCGCCGGGCGGCGCGGATGGTGAGCCTGGATGCGGACCATCCCGACGTGTTCCGCTACATCGACTGGAAGACCGCGGAGGAACGAAAGGTGGCGGCCCTGGTGACGGGCAGCCGCGTGATGCGCCGCCATACCAGGCGGATCACGGAGGCCTGCCTCAAGGAGGCCGGAACCGGGGCCGCGCGCTTCGATCCGGCGGTCAACAAGGAGCTTGCGGAGGCCGTCCGGGACGCCCTGCGCGACGAGGTGCCCCCCGCCTACGTCTACCAGGTGCTGCAGCTGGCCTCCCAGGGCATCTGGGACATCGAGCCGGAGGAGTACTCCACCGACTGGGAGGGGGAGGCCTACGGCAGCGTGAGCGGCCAGGCCTCCAACAACTCCCTGCGCCTCAATGACGCCTTCATGAAGGCCGTCATGGAGGACGGGCCCTGGGACCTGGTGAACCGCGCGGACGGGAAGCCGCGGGCGCGCGTGCGCGCCCGGGAGATCTGGGACCGGGTGGCGCGCGCCGCCTGGCTGTGCGCGGACCCCGGCCTGCAGTTCCACACCACGATCAACGACTGGCACACCTGCCCCAAGGACGGGCCCATCCGCGCCTCCAATCCGTGCTCGGAGTACATGTTCCTGGACGACACGGCCTGCAACCTGGCCTCCCTGAACCTCCTGGCCTTCTACGACAGGGAGAAAGGGGAGATCCGCATCGAGGACCTCCGGCACGCCATCCGCCTCTGGACCATCGTGCTGGAGATCAGCGTGCTCATGGCCCAGTTCCCCAGCCAGGCCATCGCGCGCAAGAGCTACGACTACCGCACCCTCGGCCTGGGCTTCGCCAACCTGGGCACGCTCCTCATGGTCATGGGCCTGCCCTACGACAGCGCGGAGGGCCGTTCCGTGGCGGCCGCCATCACGGCGGTCCTCACCGGGGAGGCCTACGCCGCCTCCGCGGAGATGGCCTCCAAGCTCGGTCCCTTCCCCCGCTTCCAGGCCAACAGGCAGGACATGCTGCGCGTGATCCGCAACCACCGCCGCGCCGCCTACAGCGCGCCCGCGGAGGAATACGAGAGCCTCTCCGTCATCCCGCAGGCCATCGACCCCCTGTTCTGCCCCCAGGACCTCATCGCCGCGGCGCGCCGCTCCTGGGACCGCGCGCTGGAACTCGGGGGGAAGCACGGCTTCCGCAATGCCCAGGTCACGGCCATCGCGCCCACCGGCACCATCGGCCTGGTCATGGACTGCGACACCACCGGCATCGAGCCGGACTTCAGCCTGGTGAAGTTCAAGAAGCTGGCGGGCGGCGGCTACTTCCGCATCATCAACTCCTCCCTGCCGCCCGCGCTGCGGAAGCTGGGATTCCAGCAGTCGCAGATCAAGGACATCGTGGACTACTGCCTCGGCCACGGCACGCTGGACGGCTCCCCCGCGGTCTGCACGGACACGCTGCGGGAGAAGGGATTCACCGCGGAGGCCATCGGGAAGATCGAGGCGTCCCTGAAGAACTCGTTTTCCATCTCCTTCTCCTTCACCCCGCACGTGCTGGGCCGGGAGTTCCTGGCCAATGTCCTGAAGATCCCGGAGACCACGTTCTCCCAGCCGGGATTCAACCTGCTGGGCCACCTGGGGTTCTCCGAGAAGGACATCGAGGCGGCCAACGTCCACGCCTGCGGCACCATGACCATCGAGGGGGCCCCCCACATGAGGGAAGAGCACTACGCGGTCTTCGACACCGCGTCCCCCAACGGCCGCATGGGCAAGCGCTTCATCTCCTGGAAGGCGCACGTGGACATGATGGCCGCGGTCCAGCCCTTCGTCTCCGGCGCCATCTCCAAGACCATCAACATGCCCTCCTCCACCACGGTGGACGACATCAAGGGCGCGTACCTGGACTCCTGGAAACGGATGCTGAAGTCCATCGCGCTCTACAGGGACGGCTCCAAGCTGAGCCAGCCCCTCACCTCCCTCATGCCCGGCTCCGATCCCCTGGCCGAGGCGGTGCTCGCCGCGGTGCGCGGCCAGGTCTCCGACGACGATGGCGGCATCGAGCTGGTGCCCCCCGTGCGGGCGCAGAAGCGCCATCCCCTGCCCGCCAAGCGTTTCGGCTACACGCAGAAGGCCAAGATCGGCGGCCACAGCATCTTCCTGCGCACCGGCCAGTACGAGGACGGGAGCCTGGGGGAGATCTTCATCGACATGAACAAGGAGGGCACGGCGTTCCGCTCCCTGCTCAACAGCTTCGCCATCGCCGTGTCGCTGGGCCTCCAGTACGGCGTGCCGCTGGAGGAATACGTGGACGCCTTCACCTTCACCCGCTTCGAGCCCAATGGCATGGTGAGCGGCCACGACAACATCAAGATGACCACCTCCGTGCTGGACTTCATCTTCAGGGACCTGGCCCTGATCTACCAGGGACGCACGGATCTGGTGCAGGTGCGGCCCGACCACCTCATCGCCACCGGGACAGATACGGCCGCGGCCAAGTCCGTCAGCGACGGGAACGGGAACAACGGCAATGGCGACCATGCGGACACGGAGGTCCACGTGGCCAGGCTGAAGGGCTACGAGGGGGACGCCTGCCCCGTGTGCGGGCACTTCACCCTGGTCCGCAACGGCACCTGCATGCGCTGCGACACCTGCGGGTCCACCACGGGCTGCAGCTGAGGGGGATTCCGGCGGGACCCCGGCAGCCCCGCCCTCAGGTCCCGCCGCGCAGCGTCTCCGGACGCAGCACTGTGATCCTTCCGCGCGACACCTCGAGCACGCCGCCCTTCTGCAGCAGGCCGAGGTGCCTGTTGACCGTCTCACGGCTCAATCCCGTGGACTCGGCCAGTTCCTCCTGCGTGACGAGGAGAGTGGTACCGCCCGAAGCGCGCGCGATCATGAGGGAGAGCTCATGGGAGATCCGCAGCTCCGGCGTGTCGTTCTCCAGGGCATCGTGGAGCGGATAGTAGCCGGCCGCGAGCTCCCGCGTCAGGCGCGGACCGAGTCCTTCGATCTCCATCAGATAGGCGATGTCCGTGGAGCGGACCATCGTGAGCTCCGAGTCCGTTTCCGCCATGGCGTCGAAAAGATACGGTCCCTCCAGGAACGCTTCCGCGAGTCCCAGCCAGTCTCCCGGGAAGCCCTTCCCCAGCAGGAAGGACGACCCGTCGGGCCGCCATTTCACCATGCGGATCCCGCCCGACACGACGTTGTACGCGGCACCCGCGGCGTCCTCCTGGTAGTAGAGCGCCTTGTCCCTGCGCAACGCGACGTGCCGCAGGTAGCGCCCCGCCTCCCTGCGTGCGGCCGCGGGAAGGTTCCCGAACCAGTCCGCCGATCCCGACTCGATCATGCCCCTTCCCCCCCGCGTCCTATCCGAGAAGATGCAGGATCTTGCGCAGGTGGTCCGCCGGGTAGATGAGGGTCAGCTTCTCCCCGGTTTCAGCCAGAAACAGCTCCACGAGCAGGATCATGGCGCCGTCGGCGATGGCCTCGACCCCGCACGCATCCCCCAGGCGGCTGCCGACGAGTACCGGCATGCGCACCCGCTGCTTCCAGGCGCTGCGCAGCGCCGGAAGGACCCGCCCCTCGAGCACGGCGGCGTCCGAAAAAAGGGGCGCGAACGCGCCGCCCATGGAGGCGAAGAACAGGATGACGGAGAACGGGGAGGCCGCCTCGAGGGCCCTCGCCTCCCGTGCGATCCCCTCCGCGGCCGCCTCGTCGAACAGGACCTTGGCGCTGCGGGACTGGGCGAAATACCGCCTGCCCTCCGATTCCGTGACCCCCGCGTCCCCGGCCTCCGTCGTGGCGGCCGCCACGCAGGCGGTCCCCTCCCCCCCCAGGGCCCTCACCTCCCCGTAGGTCCGCTGGTCTACGAGGCACACGTGGCAGCCGTCGGGCGATTCCGGCAGCGACTCCCCCAGGCCCGTGGCGAACCGTTCGTGGAGCAGCGAAAGCGCCCGGATCTGGTCCATGGAGAACATGTCCGGCCTGGCCCAGTCGTAGACGCGCGGCTTCATCCCCCGGGCGACCGAGGGCTCGAGAAGCGATCCGGTGACGGCGACGTCCGTTCTCATGCTTCCCTCCCGTACACCTCGTCGATGCGCAGCGCCCATCGTCCGCCGGACACGAATCCCACCGTCCCAGCGGCCACGGGAAAGCCGGCCACCGTGAGTTCCCCGGTGCCTTCCGCGGCGACCCGCTTGCCGAGGCCGATCATGCTGTAGGGCCCGATGCCGGCAAGCTCGTTCACGGTGAACTCCAGGGAGGCCAGGCGGATGCGGGACTCCAGCACCCCGAAAAGCTCATCCGCCTCCCCGGAAAAGGGGATGGGCGCCGGGTTCCAGGTGACCTTGCGGACGCGCACGGCCATCATGCCGTCGATGACGCGGATCTCCCCGGTCCCGACGAGTTGGGAATTGTAGAACAGGTACATGTCGTCGCCGCACTCCCTGTCGGACACCGTGACCCAAGCGCCCGGCGCCAGGTGCGCCGCCTCCCAGGCCGTGAGGCTTCCCCTGCCGACCACGACGTCCAGGATGCCAGGCTCATCGAATGGATTCTTCATGGAACAAGGATCGCAGATGGGAAGCGGCCCGTCTATGAAGGCATTGTGTGAAGGCGGTCACATCGGGGCCGACTTCCGCCCCAGGTGCTCTTCCAAATGCGAGAGCGCTTCCGGCATGTCCGCGCGGCCGAAGCCCACGCGGAAGTGGTTCCCCGCGTCGTCGTAGACGGTGCCGGGAAGCAGGAGCACGCCGCTTTGCCGCACCAGGGAGTCGCAGAACTCCGCGACGTCGCCTCCCAGGAGGCGCGGGAAGGCGATCGGCCCGGCCGCGGGCCGCCTCCAGGAGAAGCGGTCCGCGTGCCGCGCGAAGAAGGCGTCCAGGAGCGCGAGGTTTCCGGCGATGATCCGCCGGTTGCGCCCCGCGATCCCTTCCCTGTGCCGCAGGGCAAGCTCCGCCAGGAACTCGCCCGGTCCGCTGCAGCAGATCGTGGTGTAGTCCTTGAGGGCCGCCATGCGGGAGAGGAGCGCGGCGTCCCGCGTGGCCACCCAGCCGATGCGCAGGCCCGCCAGGCCCCAGGTCTTGGACATCACGCCGAGGGACACGGTCCGCTCCCCCAGGTCGCAGGCGGCGGGCAGGCGGTCGGACGGCCCGTATTCCAGGCCGCGGTACACCTCGTCGGAGAACAGGCGGATGCCTCGCGACTCCGCGGTCCGCACCGTCTCGCGGAAGGCGTCCCCGTCCATGTGGCCGCCCGTCGGGTTGTGCGGCGTGTTGAGCACGATGAGCTTCGTGGCGGGCGTGAGCAGGCCGGGCAGCTCCCCGGGATCCAGGGCCCAGCCGTTCTCCTCGCGCGCCCTCCAGGGCGTGACGCGGGCGCCGATGCCGTGCGCCACCTCGTGCAGGGACTGGTAGCAGGGCCAGTGGACCACCGCGTGGTCCCCGAGCTCCAGGTCGGCCTGCATGAGGAGGAAGATGGCCTCCTGGGCGCCGGCGAACACCAGGATGTTCTCTGGTGCCATGGAGTCGTAGAGGCGCGCGATCTCCCGGCGCAGGGAGGCGCCGCCGGGGCTCTCCGTGTAGCCCAGCCGCAGCTCCAGGAACCTTTCCCCGCTTCCCGGCTCCAGGGCGAGCAGCTCCGCGACGGACATCGACTCGCAGTCGGAGGCGCAGAGGAGGTGGCGCACGGAGAACTCGTAGCGCGCGAACCAGCGTTCCAGGGCGAAGGGGGGAAGCTTCATGAGGGACCCGCCTCCGATTCCGGCTTGAACGTGACGAGAATTCGGGTCAGGTACTTCTTCGGATCCCCGCGGAAGATCACCCCGGGCCCCTTGAGGTAGACCTCGCGGCAGGGCGCGACGGCCTCCAGCCGCCGGGCCACCGCAATGTCGAAGGCGCGCTGGTAGGCCCTCCCGATCCCCCCGTAGGGACCCGTGTAGAGGACCTCCAGGGCCCGGACCGCCGGGATGGAGCGGACCCTGGTCCCGGACCTGGCGTCCGGTTTCGTCACCGCCCCGGGCTTCAGCGGGACGCAGGCCTCGAGGTCCGCCCCCTCCTCCATGTATTCCACGTCGTGGTACAGCATGAACGGCGGGCCGTCCGCATGCCTGCCGTAGAGCCGGAACAGGAGGCCCAGACGGGGCCCCAACTCGTCGTACCGGCCCTTGTAGCGGACCGTGGCGGCCCTCACCTCGGGCACGTCGACGAACGTCGGCTCCTCCCCGCCGCCCCGCTCCGGGACCTGCCGGGTCGCGCTCATGGCCATCAGGACCTCGGAGCGCAGACGCGCATATCGCTCGATCTTCACGTCCAGCTCCCGGACCTTCCGTTGCAGCGCGCCGTTCAGGTCCGCGTCGTCCTTCGCCTCCTTCATGAGGTCCGCGATCTCCACGATGCTGAAATCCAGCTCCCGCAGCTTCTTCACCACCGCGGCGCGTTCCAGGCACGAATCGTCATACCACCTGTAGCCGGTCCCGGGATCCGTGCGCGTGGGGGCGAGGATCCCCACCTCGCCGTAGTATCGGAGTGTCTTCACGGAAAGGCGCGTGACAAGGGAGAAGTCGCCGATCTTGTACTCCATGACGACTTCCATTGTAGCGCCTTCCGGCAGTTATTCAAAGAACCTTTTCGCGGCGGAGGCGAACCTCGGCCCGTCGTGCATGAGGAAATGGTCGCCGCTTCCCGCGGAGACGACGGCAAGCCCCGGCACGGCACGGTACTGGTCGAAGGATCCGGCGTCGGAAAGGTCCCTGTCGCCGTAGATCATGGTCGCCGGGCAGCCGATGCGGGCCACGGCCTTCGACCAGTCGTGCTTCCTCCCCATGGAGAAGAAGCAGGCCTGCATCATCCAGCCGCCGATCAGCGAGACGTCCGTCCTGTCCGCGTCCCCCAGGGGGTCTCCACGGGCCTCCATGGCCCTGAGGTAGAACGGGATCATGCCCGCGTTCAGTTCCTCCAGGTCCTTCTCGGAACGGGAGAACAGGCGTCCGTAGTCGAAGAACTCCTTGAGCCACGCCTCGTAGGCGGGAAGCTCGGAGCCTGGCAGGGCCAGACGGATCTCCTCGTAGAGCCCTCCGGAGGAGGACGGGAAGACGATGAGCGGCGCCGGGGCGACCAGCAGCAGCCTGCCGATCCGGTCCGGGAACTCCACGGCGGCCAGGCATGCCATGAGCCCGCCGAAGGAATGACCCGCGAGGTCGATCCTCTCCGCGCCGACGGCCCGCCGCAGCCGCTCGATGTCCGCAAGCTGCGCCGTCAGGCCCAGCCTGGCCTCGAGTTCCCTTACGTTCGCCGGGTAGTTGCCTGAAGCGAACCGGTCGATGGGCTTCGAGGACCTGCCCGAACCGCGCTGGTGCCAGTAGAAGAAACGGTACCCGTCCTCGAATGAGGAAAGCCCCTCCCAGGGCCCGTCGCTCGCGTATCCGGGGCCGCCGTGGATGACGAGCACGGGCTTCCCCGTCCCCCGCGCGAATCCCTCAAGGAAGATCCCCTTCTCCGCCTCCAGGCGGAAAGGAACGGAGCCGTCGGGCCGCGGCGTGCCGTACTCCATCCTTCCTGCGGGATCCAGCGTGATCCTTCCCGCCCTGGAGGCCTCGACGATCTTCCCCGGCTCGTACGACGGCCGGGACGAACCCATGAACCAAAGGATCCCCAGACCTCCCGCGAGCACGATGACGGCCGCGGCTCCAATGACGATGACTGTCAACTTGCGCCTCCCCATGGATGACCTCCATGAGAAGAGGTTCGACCCTCCCGTTACGGGAGGGTCAAGCGGGAAATCCGGGTGGGGTCAGCAGTGCGCAGGGTCCGGCGGAAAACGAGGACTCCGACGCCAAAGGCCGCGAGGGAAAGCGCGGCCAGGAAGCCGATGCTGTCCAGCACGTCGGCCACGCCCGCGCCGTGGATGAAGATGCGCCGCAGGGCGTAGACGGCATGGGTGGGCGGGAGGATGTCGAAGGGGGAGATGCCATAGCCTCCGACGACGAACATCTCGAGGCGGGGCATGGGAAAGGCGGCGCCGGAGAGGAACATCAGGAGGATGAAGGGGACGCTCGCCACGAGGAACGCCTTTCCCGTGGTGCGGGCCAGGCAGCCGCAGACCAGGCCGATGCCGATGCTGGAAAGCCCCGTGAGGATGCCGATCAGCAGGGCCGCCGCGACGGAACCGGACATGTGGAATCCGCAGAGCAGCGCGACGGCGAGGGTGACGGCGATGGAGACGGCCGTCAGGATCAGGTGCGGGATCGTCATGCCGGCGATCAGCTGGCCCGGCCCGACGCGGGACGGTTCCAGGAGCGTCATGGTCCCCTTCTCGATCTCCGAGGCCGCGGAGAACGCGGCCATGTAGAGCACCATGACGGCCGCCAGGACCAGCAGTCCCGGCACGTAGAGGTCGAACTCCGAGAGGTCCCCGCGGATGCCGAGGCTCTCCTCCCGGACCCGCAGCGGATACCGGGCGAGGCCCTCCTTGCCGAGGCACGCGTCGAGGGCGGAGGCGGCCAGCAGGGAAGCCACGGAATACTCGGGATTCGAGTAGTCGCCGGTGAGCACCACCTCCGGTCCCGCCCCGGTCCCGTCCGCGGACGCCGCGGCCAGGCCGGCGCTGAGGCCCGGCGGAAGGACAAGCAGGACGCTCGCTTCCCGCGCGGACACCGCCCGACGGGCCGCCTCCTCGTCGGGGCACTCGAGGAGGCGGATCATGGGCCTGCCGTCCCGGTAGCGGACGTCCGCCATGGACTCGAGGAGCCGCCCGCCGAAGGGTCCCCCGTCCCGGTTCACGACGGCGATGCCGTAGGCGGCCGGCCCCTCCAGGAAGATGAGCCTGTAGACGAGGACGAACGAGGGCGCGGTGAGGAGCACGAGGGCCAGGACCCAGGGCTCCCGCACGGATTCCCGCAGCCGTTTCCCGACGATCGCCAGCATCTTCAACCGCGCATCCTCAGTCCCGTCAGCGCGAAGAAGACGTCCTCCAGGTCGGAGCCGTCGTAGCGCTTGCGGACCGAATCCACGGTTTCCGCCCCCGGGGAGCACGGCTTCTGCTGCGCGGGGGCGGGCACGCCCCTGGACTGGTCCGAAACCACCCCCTCGAGCCTTTCCCAGTTGGACTTCGGGAAAGCGCGTCCGGCGGAGGTGGGGTCCTCTGGATCCGCCACGGCGGGCCTACCGCTTCCTGCCGCCATCCTCGAGGATCCGCGTGGTGGAGATGCCCGCCACGTGCGGGAGGAGCGCGACGCGGCCCCCCCAGGCCTGCACCATCCGGGCGCCCACCACCTCGCGCAGGCTGTATTCCGATCCCTTGGCAAGCACGTCCGGCTTGAGCAGGGCCAGGAGTTTCTTGGGATCCTTATCCCCGAAGATCACGCAGAGGTCGGCCCCGCCCGCGGCGGCGGCCATCTCGGCGCGCGCGAACTGGGGCACCACGGGCCGGCTGCGGCCCTTCAGGCGCCGTGCGGAATCGTCGCCGTTGACGGCCACCACGAGGATGTCCCCCTCGGCCCGGGCGGCCTGGAGCAGGCGCAGGTGCCCGACGTGGAACAGGTCGAAGACGCCGTTGGTGAACACGACCTTGCGGCCGCGCCCGCGCAGCTTCTTCAGGCGGTCCCGCGCCGTCGCGTAGTCGGTGACGACGCGGGAACGTTCGGATTCCCGCTCGATGCGCGCCAGGGCGGCCGCCAGGGCGCGGGCGGGCAGGATGCCGCCCTCCGGGGAGTCCCCGGCCACCTCCTGGAAGTCCTCCCCGGACCGGCCGACGATGGCGATCACGCCGTGCAGCCCCGTCTCCTTCAGGGGACGGCAGGCGTGGTGGGCCGCCTCGTGGACCTCCTGCGCGCCGCACACAAGCCAGCAGGCGGAAAGCTCCGCGTCCAGGCCGCGCGCGGCGTTGCGCACGTCCCACGAAAGGCCCGCGCCCGTGGCCTTCACGGCGACGGGCTTCAGGGCGGTCAGGCCGGCGGGCGGCCTGCTGCCGCGGGCGCGCAGCAGGGCGACGCCGAACTCCCGGCGCAGTCCGGAAAGCAGGCGCAGGGCGCGCGGCGTGAGGAAGCCTGCGGCTTCCGGGGAAAGAAAGATCCAGCGTGTCATGTTCGGATGTCCTCGATTCTTTCCAGGTAGAACGTGCGCTTCTCCCCGCGCAGGTGGCAGAACGCCTCCACGGCCGGTTTGCCGTGCTCGATCAGGATCTCCAGGGGCGCGATGCGGCGTTCCGTGGCCTCCCCGCGCCCGTTCTGATAACGGATCTCCACCGTGCCCCCGGCGTCCCTGGCCGCCTGCAGGGCCTCCACCAGCGTCGCGGTGCGCGGCGCCTTGCCTCCCAGGTCCAGCGGCGCCACCCGGGAGGCGATCTCCCCCACCGTCTTCCCGCCCAACGGATCCAGCCTGGCGAGCACGGCGCGCAGGAGCGCGGCGCAGGCGACGGCGTCGGCGCAGGCCCGGTGCACGCCGGCCCCGCCCGCCGTGTAGGCGGCCGCCAGGGCGGCCAGGGCGTAGCTCTGCCTGCGGGGCCAGGCCTTCTGGGCCAGGGTGCGGGTGTCCAGCACGGGCGCGGCGGGCGCCGGGAGGCCCAGGCGGACGAGGTCCCGGGAGAGGAAGCCTACGTCGAACGGAGCGTTATGCGCTACGGGGATCCCATCCCCCAGGAAGGACAGGAAGCGCGGCAGCGCCTCCGCCACGGGGGGCCTGCCGCGGACCATCGCGTCGGAGATCCGGTTCACGGCCTGCGCGGCCGGCGGGATGGGCACGCCGGGATCCACCAGCTCCTCCCAGTCGGCCAGGTCCCTCTCCAGCGTGAAGCGCACCGCCCCGATCTCCACGATGCGGTCGCGCCCGGGCACCAGGCCGGTGGTTTCCAGGTCGAAGGCCACGAACACCGCGTCGCGCAGGGGAATGGAATACGGGTCGTCGATGGCATCTCCTCCTAAAGGACCGCGAAGGCCCCGAGGGGGTCGTGCACGATCCGCACCGGTTCCTTCCCGAAGCCGGAAGGCCCAAAGCTCCCGCTCAGGCGTCCGAAAAAATCGACGGCCTCCTTCTCCACGAGGTCCCCCTTTCTCCGGAGAATAGGGACGCCCCGCGGGCCTTGTCAAGCCGCGCGGGAACGGATACCCATACACCGTGACGGAAAGACTGTACCACCAGGATCCCTGCCTTTCTTCCTTCGAAGCGCGAGTCCTCGAGTCCAGGCCCGTGAAGGACGGCTTCGCCGTCGTCCTGGACCGCACGGCCTTCTACCCCGGAGGCGGCGGCCAGTGGGCGGACCGGGGAACCATCGGCGGCCGGGAAGTGCTCGGGGTGAGCGAATCCGCGGACGAGGTGCTGCACCTGCTGCGGGAACCACTGCCCGCCGGTCCCGTACCCTGTTCCGTGGAACAGCCGCGCCGCCGGGACGGCATGGAACAGCACACGGGGGAACACGTCCTCGCCCAGGCCCTGTACCGGTTGGGCGGACTGCGGACGGTATCCGTGCATTTCGGGGAGGACACCACCACGCTGGAGCTGGCCGAGGCTGCCGTCCCGGAGGAGAAACTGCGGGAAGCCGAGGAGATGGCCAATGACATCGTCGCGGAAAACCGCCGGGTGGTCACCCACGTGGTCGACGCGGCCGATGCCTCCCGGTTCCCGCTCCGCCGGGAACCCCCGGCGGAAAGCCCGCTGCGCATCGTGGAGGTGGATTCCTACGACTGGGTGGCCTGCTGCGGCGTCCATGTCCCCTCCACCGGGTCCATCCGCCTGATCAAGGTGGTGGGCGTGGAGAGGATCCGCGGCCGCACGCGCGTCCACCTGCGCATCGGCCGGCGGGCGCTGGAGGACTACGGGCGCAAGGTCGCCCTGGTCGGGGGCCTCTCCCGGCTCCTCACCTGCGGGGAGGACGCGCTCCTCAAGCGCGCGGAGGAGCTGCTCGAAGCGGACCGGCAGAAGGGCCGGGAACTGCGCGGATTCCAGGCGCAGAAGGCGGCGGTGCTGGCCGCTGAGGCGGCGGCCTCCGCCCCGAGGATCGGAGGAGCCCTGTACGTGGAGCGCCTCTTCGAATCCGCGGGCCCGGAGGCCCTGAAGGCGTTCGCCGAGGGGGTCCTCTCGGAGCCGGGGCGGATCGTGGCCGCGTTGGACAGGGGACCGGAGACGGTGCAGTGGCTGATCGCCCATTCCCTCGATGCGGCGCCTCTCCCCGACCTGCCCGCCCTGGTCACGCCGATCCTGCCCCTCATCGAGGGCAAGGGGGGCGGCAGGGGCGCACGGATGCAGGGATCCGGCAGGAAGCCGTCGGGTTCCCGGGAGTTCCTCGACGGCCTGCGCCGTTCGTTGGAGGATCAGGCCGGCCCGCGGGCCTGAGGATCAGGAGGCGGCGCCATCCCTCCGGCGCAGGCTGAGGAACAACAGGACCAGGCAGCCGACCCCCAGGAGTGAGATCCCGCAGGCAAGCCAGGTGATCTGCGCGATGGTGAGCAGGCGGTTGGCGTAGAGCACCGTGCCGAGGATCGGACCGAGGATTCCGCGGATCCCTATGAGCATGGAAGCCAGTCCATAGGAAAGGATGAAGCGTTCCGGCGCGGCCAGGTCCAGGATGACGAGAAGCACGATGATGTCGAAACCGGCGCCCGCGAATCCCGCAAGCAGGCTCCAGGGCACGAGACCGAGCGGCCCGCGGGCCACGGCGAAGAAGGGCAGGCGCAACGTCGCCGCCAATGCCACGAACAGGAAGATACCGAGCGGCCTGCGGCCCCGCGACAGCCTGCCCCAGACCCAATAGCCGGCGATCCCCGCCACGGAGGTCACGGTCCCCAGGATGAGGCCCGCCTCATGATAATCCAGGCCCAGCTCGTCGACCAGCCGGATCGGTTCCAGCGGCACCAGGATCTTGTCCGGGAAGGCCTGGAGGAAGAGCGCCCCGAGGAACAGGAGGAGAGTCCGGTCGCGGCCGAGGCCGCGGAGGGAGGAGAGGAAGGCGCGCAGCGCCACGCCGACCCCCGGTCCCGCGGACGCGGGCGGGGCCCTCCGTGCAGCGGTCGCCCGGTACTCGCTGCACACGGGAATCTTCTTGAAGACGAGAATGGAGAGGATGCCGAACAGCCCGGCCACGGGGAACAGCCAGCGCCAGCTGTCCGGGGCGGCCTGGAGGACGGCCCCGCCCACCCACGAGGCGACGGCCGAGACCAGCATCGAGGCGATGCGCACGTCTCCCATCAGTTTCCCGCGGTTGGCGTCGCCGTAGTTGCTCCGCATGATGGCCGCGTAGGAGGGCCCCATCAGGGAGATGAAGAGGTAGAAAAGGGAGACCACGAGGAAGAATCCCGTGGCTCCCCTGACGAAGGGCACAAGGAGGAACAGCCCCCTTCCCAGGATGCCCGGCCAGAACACGAGGGGCATCTTGGGCCGCCGCTCCGCGACGTGGCCGACGTAGAGGCTGAACAGCGATGCCGCGCACGGCATGGCGAGCATGACGGCCATCATCTCCGCGCACATGCCCAGCCTGCGGGCGATCACGGAGATCAGGGGGACCACCAGGCCGCTGCCGATGCCCCAGAGCACGCCGGACGGCAGGTCCCAGGCGAACGTGACGCGGTCCGTCAGGGGAAGCCGCGTGAGCCAGCGCTTCAGCACGCGGACCCCCGCCTGTCCAGCCAGAGGATGAAGGCGAGCATCCCCAGGAGAGCGGCATAGGCCACGGCCGTGCCGATCCACATGATCTGGACGATCGACAGGATCCCGCGCCCGTAGAGGAACGAGCCGAGGAACGGACCGAGGATGCCCCGCGCGCCCATCAGGGCCGCGTGGAGGCCATTGGCCAGGGAGAATCGGGAGGGGCCGGCCAGCTTCATGACGACGTACAGTCCGATCAGGTCCAGGCCCGCGTTGCCGATGGCTGACGCCGCGCTCGCCGGCACCAGCTGGTATTGCGACTGCGCGAGCGCCACCAGGGGGACGTGCGCGGAGGTGAAGACCAGGATGGCGAGATAGAGCTTCAGGGGATCCCGCCTGCGGCTGAGGCGGCCCCAGGCCAGATACCCGAGGACGCTCGTGAGCGAAGCGGCCGTTCCGAGCACGGCGCCGGCTCCCCGGTAGTCCATATGGAGCGTGTCGACGAACCAGATCGGCTCCAGGGGGATGAAGACCTTCCCGGGAAAGGCCACGAGGAACAGAAGGGCCAGGAAGACCAGATAGCGCCGGTCCTCGCGGATGGCGCGCAGGGACTCCAGCGTCGGAAGCCGCCGCCGGAGGACCGGCACCTCCCCCGCCCGCGGCGCATGGCGCCGCACCTTGATCCTGGAAAACCGGAGGGCGGAGGCGGCTCCCAGGACGCCCGTGGCCACGAAGAGGAGCCTGTAGGCGTCATCATGGGACTGCAGCAGGATGCCGGCGGCCCAGGAGGCAGCGGCGGAAACCAGGGTGGAGGCCACCCTGACGTAGCCCATCAACCTGCCGCGGTCCCTGTCCCCGTAGTTGGCGCGCATGATGACCGCATAGGCCGGCGCGGGAAGGTAGGACAGGACATTGTAGGCCGTCATGACCAGGAGGAACCCGAGCGGCCCGCGCACCAGCGCCATCAGGGCCAGGCTCCCCCGGGCGGCCACGTAGGGCCACTTCACCAGGGGCATGGCCGGGCTCCTGTCGGCCATGGAGCCCCAGAGGAGGCTGAGAAGCATTCCAATGTAGGGGGTGACGAGCATGAAGGCGATCATGTCCGGCCCCATGCCGGTCTTGCGGGCGATGACGGAGGCCATGGGCAGCACCAGGCCGTTGCCGATGCCCCAGAGCACGGAGGACTGCAGATCGTAGACGAAAGTGATCCGGTCCGTCAGGGGCAGCCGGTCCAGGAAGCGTTTCCACATGGGACGTTGCGACCATATAGGCCCGGGCAGCCGTGGGAGTCAAGACCGCTTCCGCCGCCAGGAACGCGGTGGTATACTCGGGCCATGAAGCTCCGCTACAATGCGCCCGTAACGCTCACCTTCGCCCTGATCTCCGCCGCGGTCCTCGCCCTGGACATGCCACTGGGAGGCTTCCTCACGCGGACCTTCTTCACGGTCTACCCCGATTTCCATATCACCAACCCGCTTTCCTGGCTGCGCCTGGTCACGCACGTGATCGGGCACGCCAACTGGTCGCACCTGATCGGGAACTTCTCCTTCATCCTGCTCATCGGGCCCATCCTGGAGGAGAAGTACGGATCCGGCCCCCTGTTCCTGATGATGCTCGTCACCGCGCTGGTCACGGGGATCCTCAACACCCTGTTCATCCGCGCCGGCCTCCTGGGGGCGAGCGGGATCGTGTTCATGATGATCCTGCTGTCCTCCTTCACCAACATCAGATCCGGGGAGATCCCCATCACCTTCATCCTGGTCGTGGCCCTGTACCTCGTGAAGGAGCTGGTCAACGCCCTCGCCCCGGACCAGATCTCGCAGCTCGCCCATATCGCCGGCGGCGTGTGCGGCGGCCTGTTCGGATTCCTGTTCCGAGACAGGTCGGCCAAGTCCTTCCCGGGCAACGGGAAGGGCGGGATCCTCTCCGCCGGCGGCGGGACGGGGACCGGGACATGAGACCCCGGTGGAAAGGGAGAAAGTGCATGCGCATCGCGATCGGCTGTTTCCTCGGCCTGGCGGCCCTCGAGGTCCTGGCGGCTGACGCCACGGGAGGCGGAGCGCCCACGGCGCCGCGGCTGCCCCTCACGGGCCTGGTGCTCTACACGGGCGGCGTGGGCTACTTCCAGCGCGACGGCGTGGTGGAGGGCGACGCGTCCCTGGAGCTCTCCTTCCCCGCCAAGGACGTCAACGACATCCTCAAGAGCCTGATCCTGAGGGACCTGGACGGCGGCCGGGTCGAAGGGGTGACCTACGCGTCCCGGGATCCGCTCACGCGCACGCTGAAGTCCTTCGCCGTGGACATGACCGGGAATCCCGGCCTGGCGGAGCTGCTCACGCAGCTGCGGGGGGAGGCGGTGGAGATCGCGGCGCCGGAGCGGATGGCGGGCTCCATCGCCGGGGTGGAACGCCAGGAGAACAAGGAGGGACCGGACACGTACGTCCTGCTCCTGTTCTCGGACCAGGGCCTGAAGAGCGTCTCCCTGTCCTCCATCCAGTCCATCCGCTTCCAGCGCCGGGAGCTGGAGGCGGACCTGTCCAAGGCCCTGACGCTCCTGGCCTCCGCGCGGGACAGCGACAAGAAAAAAGTGGTCCTCTCCTTCAGCGGGACGGGCCGTCGGCGCGTGCGTGTGGGCTACGTCCTGGAGGCGCCGGTGTGGAAGGCGAGCTACCGCCTGGCGCTGGCCGAGGGGAAAGCCCACCTGCTGCAGGGCTGGGCCGTCGTGGAAAACGTCACCGACGAGGACTGGAACGGCATCGGCCTGACCCTCGTGTCCGGTAGGCCCATCACCTTCACCATGGACCTGTACCAGCCCCTGTACGTGCCGCGTCCCGAGATCCAGCAGGAGCTCTACTCCTCCCTGCGGCCCAAGCAGTACGACATGGACCTGCAGACGGGGAAAGAACAGAAGCCCGCGCCGAGTCCGCCGATGTCCACGGCCCCCGGAGGGCGGGCCGCCGCCCCGGCCGCTCCCATGGCCAAGTCGAGGGTCAGCATGGAGGACGCGCCGGGCGGCGGCGCCGGATCGGGCGGGACGGAAGACTTCTCCGTCAACCAGGGGGTGGTCGGCGCGGCCCAGGGCAGCCAGCTGGGGGAGATGTTCCAGTACGCCATGGAGAAGCCCGTGAGCATCCCCCGGCAGCAGTCCGCGCTGCTTCCCATCGTGAACCGGGAGGTCTCCGGGGAGCGCTTCTCCGTCTACGACGAGAGCGTGCACGCCCGCTATCCCCTGAACGGCCTGAAGATACGCAACGACAGCGGCCTGCACCTCATGCAGGGACCCATCACGGTGTTCGACGGCGGCGCCTACGCCGGGGACGCCCAGCTGGGCGACCTGCCGGCCGGAGGCGAGATGCTGGTCACCTTCTCCATGGACCTGGACACGGAGGTGGAGGCCCTTTCCCCCTACGTGCCGGAACAGATCATGAGCGTCCGCGTCCAGAAGGGGGTGCTCGTGCAGACCACCCGCCAGACGAGGCAGAAGACCTACAACGTGAGGAACCGCGGCGCCAAGGCGAAGAACGTGATGATCGAGCACCCGTTCCAGGCCGACTGGACCCTGGTGGAGCCGAAGGAGCCGGCGGAACGGTCGCGGTCGCGCTACCGCTTCGTGCTTCCCGTGGCAGGGGGGGGAAGCGGGAAGCTCACAGTGAGCGAGGAGCGCCTCGTGGACGGCTCCTTCGCGCTCACCAGCCTCCCGATCGACAGGGTCGATTTCTACGCCAGGCTCAAGTCGGTGAGCCCCGCCGTGCAGGGCGCGCTGCAGAAGCTCATCGGGATGAAGACCGGCATGGCCGACACGGCCTCCCAGCGGGCGCGCCTGGAGGCCCGCGTGCAGGACATCCGTACGGAGCAGGCCCGGATCCGGGAGAACATGGGCAAGCTGGGAAGCGACTCGACGTTGTTCAAGCGGTACGTGAAGACGCTGGACGACCAGGAGACGGAACTGGCGACGTTGAACGGGGAGATCGTGAAGCTGCGCGACCAGGAGGCGGCCCAGAAGAAGGAAGCGGACGCATTCCTCCAGACCCTGGAGGTGAAGTAGGCCCCGGCTACGGGGCCTTCCCGGCCGGAACCTGCAGCCACCATCCGTCCAGGCTGAAGCTCATGCGGAAGTTCCGTTTCAGGAACAGCACGCCGCCCGAGCCCTCAACCAGGACCTCCGCGACCCTTCCCTCCCCCGGAGGTTCCGCCTCGTAGCGCATGCGGGTGTCCATCTTCTGCACGAAGGCCGGCAGGGGATCCAACGTCATCGTCATTTCCAGCGGCAGGCCCGAATCCCTGGCGAGCCAGACGTTGCCCAGGATCCGGCCCGTCTTCGTCTTCATGACGTACCCGTAGGAAACGCAGGTCCGGCCCAGGATGGTCCGTGAACCGGGCTCCGGCTTCGCCTCCACCCTGTCCTGAGCCTCGGGATCCAGCGGATTGTCGCCCATGGAAAAGGGCTGCGCCGGCCGATCCTTCCTCCGTCCGCGCTCCTGCCCCTCCTGCTTTTCCCGTTCCTCCGCCGTGTTGTCCTTCCCGTTCTTCAGGGACCGAACCACTTCCGTGACCACGTCCCCGTCGGGACCCGCGGACAGGCGGTACCACATCTCCTGGGTTTCCCCCGTAGGCTGCCCCTTGTCGTCCATCAGCTCCAGGCGGAAGGCTGTGGAACCGGGGACCCACATCTTGGCGCGCCCCGCGGCCTCGACGGCTCGGGCCCAGAGGGGGTCCGCCTGCGCGATGGCGCGGGAAGGCGCGAAGAGGAGAAGCGGCCATGAAAGGACGAGCAGGCGCGCGGCAAGCCGCGGCTCAAGGGGGCGCATCGCCGCCCTCCCGCGGCAATGGGCCGAAGAACTGGTAGAGCCAGGTCTTGATGTTCCCGTTGTACAGCTTGCGGTTCTTCGTGGCGCGCATGCCGGCCAGGCGCGGGAAATCCGGGTGCGCCGTGAGCACGAAGAAGGACCAGGAGGGAAGCCCGCGGAAGACGTCCCCCATGGCGCGGTAGAGGGCCTCCGCCTCGCTCCTGCTCCCGAGCCTCTCCCCGTAGGGGGGATTGCAGATCAGGCAGCCGTAATCCCCGTCAGCCTTGAAGGACCGCACGTCCCCCTGGCGGAAACGGATGTGCTCCGCCACGCCCGCACGCTTGGCGTTGGACCTGGCGGCCTCGAGGACGCTCCCGTCGCGGTCCGAGGCCGCTATGAGGAACTCCTCCTCCGTCACCCCCGCCCTCGCCTTCTCCCGCGCCTCGCGCCAGACGGCGGCCGGGATGTGCGGCCAACTTTCCGCGGCGAAGCTCCTGTGCAGGCCCGGCGGCATGCGCCGGGCGATCATCGCCGCCTCGATGGGAATGGTGCCCGACCCGCAGAGGGGGTCCGCCAGCGGCCGGGACGGCTTCCAGCGGGAAAGGAGGATCAGGGCCGCGGCCAGGTTCTCCCGCAGCGGCGCCTCCCCCGTGGAGGCCTTCCAGCCCCGCTTGTGGAGGCCCGCCCCCGTGGTGTCCAGCAGGACCTCCGCCCTGTCGGAGGAAAGCGCGATCTCCACGCCGTAGGAGGGTCCGTCCTCCTCGACCCGGCGGGTGCCGCGGGCCTTCATCAGCCGTTCCACGATGGCTTTCTTGGCAGAGGACTGCACCGCCGGCACGGAGGTGAGCTTCGAATGCAGCGACCGCGCGCGGACAGTGACGGCCGGCCGCTCGGGCAGGAAGTCGGGCCAGGGAACCGAACCCACCCCTTCGAACAGGGCGTCGAAGTCCGGGGCGGGAAACCCGGCCAGGCGCACCAGCACGCGGTCGGCCACGCGCAGGCCGATGTTGGCCTCCGCCACGTCCATGGCGGTGCCTTCGAAGACCACGCGGCCGTTCTCATTGCATGCGCCGGAGAATCCCAGGCCGGCCAGCTCGGAGGCCACCAGAGCCTCCAGGCCGAAGGAACAGGTGGCAAGGATCGTGTATCGCTCCACGCGGGGCAATGTAGTATACTTCGCCCACAATGGGGAGGTCCTACAGGATGAAATCCGCAACCCGGGCCGTTCTCGCCCTCTGCACCGTCCTGGCAATGGTCTCCTGCGCCCGCAGGGAATCCGCCGCCTACGCCAGTCGGCCCGCCATGGCCGAATCGGCCAAGGTCCTGGCAGACTCCATGCCGGCGGCGCCCAGCACGACCTCCGGGTCCGAGGCTCCCAAGGACAAGGCCCGGGAGGAGTCCGGCGGAAACGCCACGGGGGTGACCGCGGTTCCCGCGGCGCGCATGGTGATCAAGACGGCGGGATTGTCCGTGAAGGTGAAGGACGTGGACGCCGCCTACGCGCGCGCGGTCCAGATGGCCGAGCAGAAGGGCGGCTACGTGCAGTCCAGCTCCCGGTCCAAGGAGGACGGCGAGCGGGCGGAGATATCCCTCCGCATCCCGCCGGATGGCTTCCTGCCCCTGCTTTCGTCCCTTGAGACGCTCGGAAGCACGATACGGAAGGACATCTCCGGCCAGGACGTGACCGAGGAGTACTTCGACCTGAAGGCGGAGCTGGAGAACGAGAAGGAAGTGCGGGCGCGCCTGTTCGACCTGCTGAAGAAGTCCGCCACTGTGAAGGAAGCCATCGCCGTGGAGGCGGAGCTGGAACGGGTGGGCGCCGTGGTGAACAAGATCATGGGCCGGATGAAGTACCTGGAGACCATGGTCGGCATGTCCACCGTGAACCTCACCCTGTTCACGGAAGCCTCCTATGCGCCGGTGCGGGAGACGTTCCTCAACTGGAGCGAGGTGGGACGGGGATTCTGGGACGCGGCGAGGATCCTGGTCCAGGCATGTTTCTTCATCCTGCAGTCCCTGGTGGTGATCCTCCCCCTGGGCGCGGTCGTGACGGCCATCGTGATCGGAATCCGCCGGTTCCTGCGCGCGAAAAAAGGGCGCAAGGCGCCGAAGGCATAGGGGACGCATTGGACGGAGGGGCCGCGTTTCCTGCCGCAGCCCCATCCGTCCCCGCTCAACCCGCGTGCTCGAGGCTGCGGTTCAGGGCGCACAGGAGGCCGCGCACGCCGGCCTTGGCGATATCCGCATCCACGCCGGCTCCCCAGACCACCTTCCCGTTCTCCAGCGCGAGATAGGCCACGGCCTTGGCGTCGGATCCCGAGCCCAGGGACTCCTCATGGAAGGAGCGGACCTTCACCTTGTACCCGGCCGTCTGGAGGGCCTGGACGGCGGCGTCGATGGGGCCCTTGCCGCTGCCCTTGAGGCCGCGCTCCCTGCCGTCGATGCGCACGCGGAGCTCCCACTTGGAGCCGCCTTCCGCGAGAACGCCCGTCTCCTTGAAGGCGATGAAGCTCACCGGCTCCGCGCGGTCCACGAACTCCCCCTCGAACAGCCTGATCACGTCCTCCGTCGGGATCTCCACGCCCCGCCTGTCCGCCTCGGCATTGATGAAGGCGCCGACCTCGGCCCTCATGTCCCGCGGCAGGTCGTATCCCCGTTCGGTCCGCAGGACCCACGCCACCCCGCCCTTGCCGCTCTGGCTGTTGATCCGGATGATCGCCTCGTAGCTGCGGCCGAGGTCCCTGGGGTCCACGAGAAGGTAGGGCACGTCCCACGGCGCCTCCTTGTTCCCCGCCGCCTCGCGGGCGTCCAGGGCCTTCTTGATCGCGTCCTGGTGGGAGCCGGAGAACGCGGTGAACACCAGTTCCCCCGCGTAGGGATGGCGCGGCGGCACCTGCATGCCCGTCAGGTCCTCGAAGGCGTCGACGATGGCGGGTAGGTCCGTGAAGTCCAGGCCCGCGTCGATGCCCTGGCTCATCATGTTGAGCGCCATGGTCACGATGTCCAGGTTGCCCGTCCTCTCGCCGTTGCCGAAAAGCGTTCCTTCCACCCGCTCGGCTCCCGCGAGAACCCCCAGCTCGCAGGCCGCCACGCCCGTGCCGCGGTCGTTGTGCGTGTGCAGGCTGATGATGCAGCATTCCGGACGCGACAGGTGCCTGCGGAACCACTCCACCTGGTCGGCGTACAGGTTGGGGGTGAAGGATTCCACGGTGGCCGGCAGGTTCAGGATGATTTTGTGGCCTGGATCCGGTTTCCACTCGTCCACCACCGCCTCGCAGACCTCCAGGGCGTACTCGGTCTCCGTGGCGGAGAAATACTCGGGGGAGAACTCGAAGTCGAGGCGCGTGCCCTGGAGGGCGCCCATGGCGTCCTGGAGCATCTTCACCCCGTCCACGGCCATGGCCTTCACCTGGGCCTTGTCCATGCCGAAGGTGTATTTCCTGTGCGCCGGGGACGTGGACGTGTAGAGGTGGAAGATGACGCGCCCCGCCCCGTGCAGGCTTTCCACGGTCCTGTCCACCAGGTGCTTCCGGGTCTGGCAGAGCACCTGCAGGACGCCGTCCTTGGGGACCATGCCTTCCTCGATGAGCATGCGCGTGAAGTCGAATTCGATCTGGGAGGCGGAGGGAAATCCGATCTCGATCTCCCGGAATCCCACGCGGAGGAGGAGCTTGAAGAAGGCCTTCTTCTGCGCCACGCCCATCGGGTTGACCAGGGCCTGGTTCCCGTCGCGAAGGTCCACGGAGCAGAACGCGGGCGCCCGCTCCAGCCTCCTCGAGGGCCATGTGCGCTCCGGCAGCGCGATCACGGGGACTCCTTGATACTTCGCCATACGATACCTCCAAGCGAAAAAAAAGGCCCGCTGCCTTGTGGCAGCGGGCCTGGTTTCCTGCGCGAGCGCCGGTTTTAAGCCGACGCGACGCCTGCCGCCGCCACTCCGATGAAGCCGCTAAGGAGGAGGGAAAGGAGGAGGCCGGCAAGGCACAGGACGGGCGCGGGGCCGATCAGGTTGAGGCGTAAGGAATTGTTCCGTGCAATATGGCCGTTCATCGCCAGTCCTGGGCTACAATAGACCATCGGGGACGCTCCCGTCAAGTGGCCGAGTCCCCGTTCCCCGTCCTCACAGCGCCAGCGCCGCCACCCCGTCCACGGCGAGAATGGCGCCCGCGATCTCCAGGATTCCCACGCGCTCCTTGAAGGCGATGACCGCGACGGGAATGATCAGGACGGGTACAACGGCCATCAGTGTGCTCGCCACGCCCGTGGAGAGAAGCTGCGTGGAAAGCAGGCCCAGGGACACGCCGAGAAACGGCCCGAGCGCGGAGCCCACCGCGGCGATGGCGATCGCACCTCCCATGCGGCGCCGCTCCGTGGGCTCCTGGGACGTCCGCCTCGACAGGACCACGGCGAACGGCTTCACCACGTCGCGCAGCCGACGCGTGGCCGCGGCCAGGACCAGGAAGCCTGCCAGGCCCGCGATGGCGCGGATCTCCGTGGCCTCGAAGCTGCCCAGGCCCACGGAGCCGCGCTTCCCGAGGATCAGCCCCACGGCCTGTCCCACAGAACCGCCGAAGGCGAGGAGGATCCCGGCGGCGCGCCTCCCCGCGGGAATCTGCTCCCCCCGACCGGCCGCCCCAGCGGCGGGTTTTCCCAGGACGGCCAGGACGATGCCCGCCACTGTCAGCGCCATGCCCAGCAGGGACAGGGGCCGGATGGTCTCCCCGAGGAAAGCGAGGCCGATCAGCGCCGTGATGGGCGGCACCGAGGAGTAGACGAGCATGGACAGGCGGGAGCCGATGAGCACGAAGGCGCGGAACAGCAGGAGGTCCCCCAGCACGAAGCCCACCAGGCCGGAGGCGGAAAGGTACATCCAGGCTTCGGTCCCCGCCCCGCGGCTCACGGGCGCCCCCGTCAGGAGGAGGGACAGGCCGACGAACAGCAGGAGGGCGAAGAAGAGGCGCACGATGTTGAGCGCGAGGCTCCCCATCCTCCGGCCCGCCTCCTCGAAGCAGATCGACGTGACGGTCCACAGCACGGCGGTCGCCAGCCCCGCGGCGTAGCCCACGGGGTTCATGCGGCCCCCGGCGCGGTCACGCGGTCCCCCGGCGCGTTCAGGCGGCCCCCCGGCGCGGCCAGAAGCCCGGCCAGCTCCCCGAGGCGTCGGACGGCCCGTTCGGGCTCGGGGCCGGACACGCCGCCGTTCAGCCGCAGGAAGCCCGCGAATCCGCCGGATGCCGTGAACAGGACCCCCGGCGGGAAGACGATGTTCTCGCGGATCGCGAGGTCGTAGAGCGCGCAGGCGTCCATGCCCTCCGGCAGCTCGATCCAGAGGAGGAACCCTCCCAGGGGCCGCGCCACCCGCGTGCCTTCAGGGAAACTGTCGGCCACGAGGTCCCGCATCCCGTCCACACGCTCCGCCAGGGCGGCGCGGAGGCCGCGCAGATGCCTCTCGTAGTGGCCCTCCTCCAGGTAGCGGGCGACGGCCACCTGCTCCAGCGTCGCATTGCCCACGTTCATCAGCGACTTGAGGCGCTCCACGCGCTCCCGGTAACGCCCCGGGGCGATCCATCCGAGGCGCAGCCCTCCGCCCAGGGTCTTGGTGAGCGAGGAGCAGTACAGCACATTGTCGGACGCGTCGAAGGACTTGCAGGAAGGCGGCCTGCGGCCCGAGTGGCAAAGGTCGCCGTGCACGTCATCCTCGATCAGCGGGATCCCCGCCTCCGCCAGCAGCGTGACGAGTTCCCGCTTGCCCGCCTCCGGAAGGCAGGCGCCCGTCGGGTTGGAAAACGTGGGGATGACGATGCAGGCCGCGATCCCGTGGGTGGACAAGGCGAAGCGCAGCACCTCCAGGTTGATCCCGTCCCGCGGGGAGGAGGGGACCTCCAGGACCTTCAGGTTCAGGTCCTTCAGCATCTGGAAGATGTTGAAATACAGGGGGGACTCCACGGCCACCGTGTCCCCGGGCCTGCAGGTGGCCATGAGGGAGAGGAAGAGGGCCTCGCAGCAGCCATTGGTCACGACGATCCCCTCGGGGGCCAGGCGCGCGCCCGTCTCCACGGAGAGCCGGGCCAACTGCTCCCGCAGAGGGCCGTAGCCCGGCGTCATGCAGTACTCCAGGACGCGGGATCCCGCCCGCCGCATCGTGTCGGCCATCAGCGCTCCCAGCTTCTTCACGGGCAGGAGCGCCGCATCCGGCATGGCCACGGCCAGGTTGGCGGCTTCCGTGGACCCGCCCTTCGCCTTGATCTCGCCGTAGATGCGGCAGAAGACGACCTCCCGCGGATCCAGACGTTCCACGCCGGGATCCTTCTCCTTGATGGCCGGGGGAGGAGCCTTGCGCACGAAGTAGCCGGACTGCGGCCGGCATTCGATGTAGCGCCGCCGTTCCAGGAGGCCGTAGGCTTCCCGGACCGTGTTGATGGAAACCTGCAGGGTGGCGCTCAGGGAGCGGATCGACGGGATCCTGTCGCCCACCTTGTAGATGCCCTTGTCCAGGCAGGAGATGACCCAGTCGGCGACGCCCGCGTAAAGCGTCGTCCCCATGGCGATCAGGGGCGTGCTGCCGGCGCACCGGGATACGACCGCGGTTTCCATGCGGAAAAATAGCATGAATTCCGACTGTGCGGAAGATACAGATCGTCGGACGGTTGATGGACACAGTCCCGGGGTGGCGGGGAAGTGACACCGCGGATTTCATCGTCACTGGATCTGTCCGGCAGGGTGGGAAGCGAGTATCGTCAAGACGGAAAGGCTGTCATGATGCGCACGATAGAACGCAACCGGGCGATCCGGACCGCGGCCGGCACGCTGACCTGCATGGAAGGCCTCCTGTGGATCACGTGGAAGGGAAGCGGGGATTTCATCCTGGCCCCGGGAGACTCGATCGAAATTCCAATGGGCTCCCATCCCGTCGTGGAGGCCATCCGCGGCCCCGGGATCATGAAGACGAAGCCGATCGACGGCCGGGAGGCGCCTTGATCAGAACCTGTTCGCCGCAGGACGCCGGGGTCCTCGCCCGCCTGATCCGGGACTCCTTCCGCGACGTGGCGGAACGCTTCGGGCTGAACGCGGAGAACTGCCCGCGGCATCCGTCGCAGTGCGGCGAGGATTGGGTGAAGCGCGACATGGAGAAGGGGATCTCCTACTTCCTGCTGGAGGAGGACGGAGAGGCCGCCGGCTGCGCGGCCATGGACGCGAGGACTCCGGGATGGTGCGAGATGGAGCGCCTGGCCGTGCTCCCGCGTTTCCGCGGGCATGGACTCGGAGACGCCCTGGTCCGGCACGTGTTCGCGCAAGCGGAGGCGGCGGGCATTCCCGAGGTGCGCATCGGGATCATCGACGCGCACGCGGAGCTGAAGCGCTGGTACCTGCGCCTCGGTTTCACGGAAACGGGGACACGCGACTTCCCCCACCTGCCCTTCCGGGTGGCGTTCCTTTCGCGGCGTTCCGCTCCATAGAAGCCGCCCCGGCCTTCTGCTATAGTCCTCGCCATGTCGCGCAAACCCGTGAAGATCGGCTTGATCGGTTGCGGCGCCATCAGCGCCGCCTACCTCACCAACTGCCCCAAGTTCGGGATGCTCTCCGTGGCCGCCTGCGCGGACCTGATCCGGGAGCGCGCGGAGGCCAGGGCGAAGGAGTTCGGCGTTCCCAGGGTCCTGGGCGTGGAGGAACTCCTGGCGGACCCGCAGATCGAGCTGGTGGTGAACCTCACGATCCCCCAGGCCCACTACGGCGTGGCCCTGGCCGCCGTGAAAGCGGGCAAGAGCGTGTGGAACGAGAAGCCGCTTTCCGTCCGCCGTGAGGATGGCCGCGCGCTCCTGGAGGCGGCGAAGGGCAACGGCGTGCTCGTCGGCTGCGCTCCGGACACCTTCCTCGGCGGCGGGCACCAGACCTGCCGGAAGTTCGTCGACGACGGCTGGATCGGGCGGCCGGTGGCGGCCACGGCCTTCATGACCTGCCACGGCCACGAAAGCTGGCATCCGGATCCGGAATTCTACTATAAAGCGGGCGGCGGCCCGATGTTCGACATGGGCCCCTACTACCTCACGGCCCTGGTCAACCTCATGGGGCCGGTCCGGAGGGTCACGGCCTCGACCCGGATCACCTTCCCGGAACGGACCATCACGAGCAAACCGAAGTTCGGTGAAAAGATAACCGTGGAGGTGCCCACCCACGTGGCGGGCGTGATGGACTTCGAGAGCGGCGCCGTGGGGACCATCCTCACCAGCTTCGACGTGTGGGCCGCGGAGCTGCCGCGCATCGAGATCTACGGCACGGAAGGCTCCCTGTCCGTCCCGGACCCCAACCAGCCCGGCGGCCAGGTGCGCGTGCGCCGCGCCGGCGCCAAGGAATGGTCCCCGGTGCCGCTCACCCATCCCTACACGGAATACGCGCGCAGCATCGGCGTGTCCGACATGGCCTGCGCCCTCCGCGACGGACGGCCGGCGAGGGCGGACGGCAGCCTGGCGTTCCACGTCCTGGACATCATGCACGCGTTCCACGAGGCGTCGGACGGCGGCAGGCACGTGGAGCTTTCAAGCTCCTGCGGACGGCCGGCCCCCCTGCCCCTCGGCCTCCGCGAGGGCAGCCTGGACGCATAGGAGGGTCCCGGCCCTCCGGTCCCCCATCGCGCCTTGCGTTCCGCCGACCGCTGGGCTACAATGAAACCGCATCGAAAAAATAGACCTTTGGAGGAGGTATTCATGAAGCTATCCATCACGCATCAGGAAAAGTACTCGCGGGGCGAACTGCTTCTCCGGACGATTTTCGGCTGGGCCTACATCATGATCCCGCACGGGCTCCTGATCGGCATCGTGGGGATCTGGTCCGCCATCCTCGCCTTCGTCACCTTCTGGGTCGCGCTCTTCACGGGCCGGATCCCGGAAAGCATCTTCGAGTTCCAGGTGAAGAACACCGCCTGGTCGATGCGCCTGTCCGCCACGCTCATGAACATGGTGGACGGCTATCCCGCCTTCTTCCCCTCCGGCACCAGCGACAAGGTGGCCTACGAGGTTCCCCGCCCGGAGAAGGTGAGCCAGGGCCTGGTCCTCGTGCGGGCGCTCTTCGGCCTCGTCTACGTGGGCATCCCCCACGGCTTCTGCCTCTGGTTCCGACTGATCGGCACGGGCGTGCTCTCCTTCCTCGCCTGGTGGGCGATTCTGTTCACAGGCAACTACCCCGAGAAGTGGCACGCGTTCAACGTGGGCACACTGAGGTGGGCGCAGAACGTCGGCCTGTACCTGGGATACTTCACGGACGAGTACCCCAAGTTCACGGGCAAGGAATGATCCCCCTGGCGGTCAGGCCATGGCCTGACCGCCCATCCTGAAAAGCGAGGCAAGCATGGACAGCGAACAGACGCCGGCTCCCGAGGCTCCCGTTTCCCCGACGCCCTCCCTCGTCCTCCCCCAGCCGGGGGAGATCTCCCAGCGGGAGAAGGACGACGCGATGGCCGCCTACCTGATGATGTTCGCCTCCTGGGCCGTCGGGCTTCCCCTGCCCCTCGTCAACCTGATCGCCTCGGTCGTCTACTACGGGGTGAGCAGGAAGGCCTCCCGATTCGTCGGCTTCCACTCCCTCCAGTCGCTCCTGTCCCAGGTCCCCGTGTCCCTCCTGAACGCGGGGGTCGTGGGCTGGCTGATCGGCATCCTGGCCACGGGATTCCACTTCCCGCCCGCCTTCTTCGCGTTCCTGATCTTCACGGTCCTGGTCAACATCGCCTACATCACGATCTCCATCGTCGCCCTGGTGAACGCCAACAAGGGCCGCTTCTACTACATGCCCTGGTTCGGCCGCGTCGCCTTCGACCGGTTCTACGGACCCCATGCCGACAGGAAGGCGGAGGGCGCCGGCTACAGGAACCTGCCCCCGGAGGGTTTTTGAAGAAGAGCCGCCGGACGGTCCTGGAACTGGCGGCCGTGGCCGGGGCGCTGGCGCTCCTGGCCGGCGCATCCCTCCTCCTCACGCGCCTCCTCGTGCCGGGACCGGTCCCGGCGCCCGACGTCCCCGACGCCGTGGAGAAGGCGTTGCGGCCGCTGCTCCTGGCACGCATCAGGCAGGTCGAGGCCGTGGTGGAGGACCCCGCGGTCGCCCTTTCCTTCCGGCTCATGACGGCCCGCCTCCGCGACGGGCTCTCCGCGGCGGGAGGGGGCCCGGCCCCCGCGGAGAGCCTGCCGGAGGAGGTGCTGGTGATCGTCCTGGAATCCCCCACGACCAACGCCATGTCCCTGCCCGGCGGCCTGATCGTCGTCTACACGGACCTGCTCAAGCGCCTGGACGGCGCGGAGCAGATGGCGGCCATCCTGGCCCATGAGATGGGACACGCCGCGCACCGGGATTCCTTCCGGCTCCTGGCCCGACAGGTGGGGCTCTCCATGCTGGCATCCACACTCTCCGGCGGCTCGGGGGAATCGGCCGTGCAGGCCGTCCTCAGGGAGGCGGTGGGCCTCCGTTATTCCCGGGAGGCGGAGGACGCGGCGGACGCGTTCGCCCTCGCGCTGCTTCCCGCCTCGGGCATCGATCCCGCGGCGTTCGCCGACGCGCTGCGCGCCATCAAGGGATCCGCCGGACGGGAGTCGCGGGGGATCCTGCGCTACCTGGACGCCCACGAGGACATCGACAAGAGGATCCGGCGGGCGGAGGATGCATCCCTCGCCCTGAAGGCATCGGGCCGCTTCGAGGCGCGCGCGCTGACCACCGACTGGGACGCGCTGAAAGCCCGCCTGCCCTCCGATCTGGAACCGCGGCCATGAGCTCCCTGGACCTTTTCCACCCGATCGTCGGCCGGTGGTTCCGCACGATCGGGGAGCCCACGGACGTCCAGGAGAAGGCGTGGCCCCTCATCGCCGCCGGGAAGCACGTCTTGGTCGCGGCCCCCACGGGCACGGGAAAGACGCTGACCGCCTTCCTCTGGGGCATCGACCGCCTCGTGCGCGGCGCCTGGCCCGCCGGGAAGGTCCGCATCCTCTACGTCTCCCCCCTGAAGGCCCTCAACACGGACATCCGCGCCAACCTGACCCGTCCTCTGGAGGAGCTGGCGTCCGCCTTCCGCGCGGCGGGTGAGGCCTTCCCGGCCGTCCGCGTGGAGACGCGCAGCGGGGACACGCCGCAGGCGGAGCGGCGCCGGATGCTGCGCCGGCCGCCCGAGGTGCTCATCACCACGCCGGAGAGCCTGAACCTGCTCCTCTCATCGCCCAACGCGCGCTTGATTCTGGACGGCGTGGCCACCGTGATCCTGGACGAGGTGCACGCCGTGGCCGGCACCAAGAGGGGCACGCACCTGATCCTGGCCGTGGAGCGCCTGGCGCGCCTGGCCGGCGAGTTCCAGAGGATCGCCCTATCCGCCACGGTGACCCCGCTTTCCGTCGTCGCGGACTTCGTGGGGGGCTATGCCATGGAACGGCCGGCGGGCGGGACCGGCGAGGCGGTATACCGGAAGCGGCCGGTGGAGGTCGTCTCCTCCCCAGCTTCCAAGAAGTACGGCCTGGCCGTCCGCTGGGTGGGGACTCCCCTCGGAACGGAGGACGGGGCCCCGGGCACGGAGGGTTCCGCCGCCGCCCGGCCGCGCGAGGAGGTCTTCTGGAACGCGCTGGCCGAGGAATGCCGCGGGCAGATCGCCTCCAACAGGTCCACGCTCTTCTTCGTCAACTCGCGCCGCCACGCGGAGAAGATCTGCCGCCTCGTCAATGAGGGGGCGGACCGGCAGATGATCTGGGCCCACCACGGATCCCTTTCCCGGGAGATCCGCACCGTGGTGGAGAAGCGCCTCAAGGACGGGGAGCTTCCGGCCATCGCGGCCACGGGCTCCCTGGAGCTGGGCATCGACATCGGGAACCTGGACATGGTGGTCCAGATCTCCACGCCCTTCGCCGTGAGCGCCGCGGTCCAGCGCATCGGGCGGTCCGGCCACGCGGTGGGGGAGGAAAGCCGCGCCCTGTTCCTTCCCCTCCACGGGAGGGATCTGGCGGACGCCGCGGTGATGGCGCGCGCCGCGGCGGAGCGGGACATCGAGGAGACCCGCCCCGTCTCCTGCCCTCTGGACGTGCTGGCCCAGGGGATCGTCTCCATGGCCTGCACGGAGCCCTGGACCGCGGATGGCCTGTTCGACGCCGTGCGCGCCTCCTGGCCCTACCGGGACCTCCCACGCGCCTCCTTCGAGCTGGTCCTGGGCATGCTCTCCGGCCGCTACGGGGAGGCGCGGCTGCGGGAGATGGAGCCCCTGGTCTCCTGGGACCGCGTGGGAGGGGCCGTGCGCGGCCGGCAGGCCGGCCTCCTGCGCCTCTATTCCTCGGGCGGCACCATCCCGGACCGCGGCCTCTTCAGCCTGCGCACGGCGGATTCCAAGGCCCTGCTGGGGGAGCTGGACGAGGAGTTCGTCTGGGAACGGTCCGTGGGGGACAGCTTCACGATGGGCACCCAGGCATGGCGCATCCAGAGGATCGACCACCAGAACGTGGAGGTGGTTCCCGTGGATCGGGCCACGGCCATGGCGCCGTTCTGGAAGGGGGAGGAGTACAACCGGGACTTCCACCTCTCGGAGCGCATCGGCCTGGCCCTGGAGGAATGGGACGCCGTCCTCGAGGACGGGCGGCCCTCCCGCGTCGGGGAGCTCGCATCGCAGCTGGTCTCCCGCCATTTCCTCGACGAGCATGCCGCACGGGAGCTGATCGCCTTCCTGAAGCGCCAGAGGGAGGCCACGGGAACGGGCCTGCCCCATCGGCACAGGATCGTCGTGGAGCACTACCGCGACCCGTCCGGGACCGGGGAGCTCCGCCAGGTGGCGCTCCACATCACATGGGGCGGCCGGGTGCTGCGGCCCTACGGACTCGCCCTTTCCGCCGCGTGGGAGTCCGCGCACGGCTACAAGCCGGAGATGATCCAGACCAACGACGCGCTGCTTCTCCTGCTTCCCGACGACGCGCGGGCCGCGGACATCATCCCCCTGGTGACGCCGGACAACGTGGACGGCCTGCTGCGCGGGTCCCTCGAAGCAAGCGGATTCTTCGGCGCGCGCTTCCGGGAAAACGCGGGCCGCGCCCTCCTGCTCCCCCGGCCCGGCATGGGGAAACGGACCCCCCTCTGGGTGACCCGCCTTCGCTCCAAGAACCTCCTGGCCTCCGTGTCCCGCTTCCAGGACTTCCCCATCGTGCTGGAGACGTGGCGCACCTGCCTGAGGGACGAGTTCGACCTGGACGCGCTGCGGCGCCTGCTGGAGGAGATCCAGCGCGGGGACGTCCGCGTGGAGGAGGCCATGACGCGCGCGCCCTCGCCGTTCTGCGGGGACCTGGTGTGGAAGCAGGTGAGCACCTACATGTACCGGGACGACACCCCACGCGGGGACGGCGGGACGTCGCTGCGGGAGGACCTGATCCGCGAGGTCGCGCTGTCACCGGGGGTGCGGCCGCGCATCCCGCAGGCGGCCGCGGAGGAGTACCGCGGCAAGATCCAGCGGACGGCGCCGGGCTACGCGCCGCGCGACGCGGACGAGGTCCTCGACTGGCTGAAGGAGAGGGTCCTGGTCCCCGGGGCCGAATGGGAGGAGCTTTTGGAGGCCGCGCGGCGCGACGCGGGCCTCGATCCCGGGGAGGTCCGGCGGACGCTCGCGGACCGGATCGCATCGGTGACGCTTCCCGGGGCAGGCGGGGCCGCCATGGCGGCCGTCGAGGCCCTTCCCCGCCTCCGCGGCGCCTTCCCGCCCGCCGGGGGGGAGGAATCCCAGGCGGGAAACGAGCCTGCGGAGATCATCGCGGAATGGCTCCGTTACTACGGACCGACGGAACCGGAGCACGTCCAGCGCGTCTTCGGCCTCTCCAGGGCGGACCTGGACACGATCCTGGAGGACCTCGTCGAGGAGGAAGAGGTGGTCGTGGACCGCCTCGTGGCCGGGCGGGAGGACCTGCTCCTGTGCGACAGGGAGAACCTGGAGACCCTGCTTCGCATCGGCAGGGCGCGTGCCCGCCCCTCCTTCCACCCCCTTCCCGTGGAACGCCTGCCCCTGTTCCTGGCCGCCTGGCAGGGGCTCTGCTCCCCGGGAAACGGGCCGGAGGACATGAAGCGGGTCTGGGAGCGCCTGTTCGGCTATCCGCTTCCCGCGCGCCTGTGGGAGGAGGAAGTCCTCCCCGCGCGCCTCGCCTCCTACCGGCCGGTCTGGCTGGAGGAGCTCTCCCGGGACGGGGACATCCTGTGGTTCGGCTGCGGCAGGGAGCGGATCTCCTTCTGCTTCTCCCAGGACCGCGAACTGTACCTGGAGCCGCCCGAGGGGGCGGAGGACGCGGCGGGAATCCTGCCCGCGGAAGGCCGATGGGGGTTCTGGGACCTGCACGACCGCGCGGGCCTGCCCTCCGCGGACCTGGCGGCGCGCCTGTGGGACCTCGCGTGGCGGGGCCTTGCGTCCAACGACTCGTTCGACGTCATCAGGCGGGGCGTCTCCCACGGCTTCCGGGTGCCGGAGGCGGAGCGCGCGGGCCCAAGCCGCCTGCGGGGACGCCGCGCGGGCTACGACCGCTGGAACGCGGCGCGGCCCTCCGGAGGCCTCTGGTTCTCCCTGGCCCCCCGCTGTCCGGAGGCGGCGCCGGCGGATCCCCTGGACGAGGAGGAGCGCAACCGGGACCGCGCGCGCGCTTTGGTCTCCCGCTGGGGGATCGTCTTCCGGGAGCTCGCCTCCGGGGAGATCCCCGCCCTTTCCTGGGGCCGCCTGTTCCGCACGCTGCGGCTCATGGAGCTTTCCGGGGAGATCGTGGCGGGGCACTTCCTCTCCGGCGTCCAGGGACTCCAGTTCGCCTCCCCCGCGGCCCTCGACATGCTGCGCGGGGACCTGCCCGAGGACGCGGTCTACTGGATGAACGCCGCGGATCCGGCATCCCCCTGCGGCCTCGGCCTGGAGGCGCTGCAGGGCCTGTTCCCCTCCCGCCTGGCGTCCACGCACCTGGTCTTCCACGGGGCCCGCCCCGTCCTGACCGTCCGCAGGTCCGCCGCGGAGTGGGACGCGCGCATTCCGCCGGACTGCCCGGACCTTCCGCGCTATCTCGCGTTCCTCAAGGCGCTGACCGGCCGGGCCGTGCGGCCGCTTTCCTCCGTGCGCGTGCAGACCGTCAACGGGGCTCCCGCCTCCCGCGGTCCCCTCGCGGGGGCATTGCGGGACGCGGGCCTGCGGGAGGACGGCGCGGAGATGGTGTTCGACGGCGGGTATTGAGCGGGGCGCGCGGTCTCACGGCATGAACACGGCCGGCGGATCCCGCAGCGTCTTCCGCCGTGGCGGTCAACCGGGCCTTTTCCGCTCCGCGGGATCGGAGGGCAGGAGCACGGTGAACCGGCTGCCCTGCCCCGGACGGCTCTCCGCAGCCACCGTTCCCCCATGGGCGGTGACGACGCTGCGCACGATCGCCAGTCCCAGCCCCGTCCCGGAACCCGCCCCGTTCTTCCCGCGGAAGAAGCGGTCGAAGACGCGCGGCAGGTCCTCCGCGTCGATGCCTTCCCCGTCGTCCTGCACCCACAGCTTCACCCCGGCCCCGGCCGCCGCTTCAACCCCGACGGTCACGTGGCCGCCCGCCTTCGTGTGCTTCAACGCGTTGGAAAGGAGGTTCGTGAGCACGCCCCCGATCCTTTCCCCGTCGCACCTGAGGGGAAGCGGTTGCGATGGATTGAGGATCTCCACCGAAATCCCCTGATCCCGTCCCAGGGCCTCGAACGGGGAGACCGCGGCGCGCGCGATGTCCCGCGCGTCATGGACGGAAAGCTGGAGGGCGGCGATCCCCCCGTCGAGGCGGGAAAGGTCCAGGAGTCCCTTGGTGATCTGCTCCATGCGGGCAAGGAGGCGCCCGCTTTCCTGGAGGAACTCGGCGCGCGCCGCGGGATCGTCGGAAGCCTTCCCCTGGAGAAGCTCGATGAACGTGGACAGGCCCGTCAGGGGCGTGCGCAGTTCGTGGGAGGAGTCGGCGATGAAACGCTTCAGGGAATCCCGCTCCTCCGCCAGCTGCCGGAAGCTCGTGTCAAGGTTTCCCGCCATGCGGTTGAAGGCCCGTGCGAGGTCCCCCAACTCGTCCCTGCGCGATTCCGCAGCGCGGGCGGCCAGGTCGCCGCCGCTCATGCGCTCCGCGATGCCGGTCAGGGAAAGGACGGGCTTCGTGAGGTTGCGCGTCATGAGAAGGCCCACGGCCACGGCCACGGCCAGGGATAGGGCCCCCGCGGCGAGCAGCGCGGCCCGGGAGATGCCGAGCGCGTCCCTCTGGAAGCTGAGCACCCCCGTCAGCTCCACGGCGCCCAACGCGACGCCGTCCGGCGAGAGGATGGGGGTGGTGACGCTTTTCACGAGGCTGTCGGTGGAGGATTCGTGGTTGGGCGGTCCGCCGAGAATGATGTCCTCGATGCGGGAGAGGAAGCCACGCCGTTTGTCCACCGACGTGTCCGCGGGCAGCTCGTCGGATCCGAAGACGAACCGTCGGCCCCACAGGCTGTCCTCCCTGCGCACCGCGATGTGGGAGGTGCCCGCCGGGAAGCCCCGCATCAGGGGCAGGATCTCCGTGGGGGTCCTGGGCCCGGTCTTTTCGTCGCCGCCCCGCCTTGGGGGAAGGGTCAGGATGTAGGGATTCGCGTCCCACCGGTCCGAATCGATCTCCGCGAGTCCCGAGGGCACCACCCAGACGAACTCGTCGGGGGCGTCGGCAGGTCCCGTGTCCGCCAGGATCTTGTCCGCGCCGTCCAGGATCCGCACGCGCGTGTTGCCCATGAAGGCGGACGCGGCAGCCAGGTCCCGCAGCGCCACGACGCGCACGCGGGGCGCGAAGAACCGGGAGGCCTGCCGCGCCACGGCCTCCGCGTTGGCCCGCAGGTACTCCGTCTCCCCCCGCTCCACGTAGCGCCAGGTCAGGGACAGGGCCAGGGTGGTCATGAGGACGATCGAGAGGATGGTGAGGAGCGCATAACTTGCGATCAGGCGCCATCCGAGCCTGCGGAACATCCTTCAGCCTCCCCCCGGCCCCAGCGCCTCTAGGCGACCGGGCCCTGCGGGCCCGTGCGCCGATCGTGGAACGGCCCGCGGGGCATCGGGGACGGCGCCGCCTGGTCCGATCCCCCGCCCGGCATCCGCTCCAGGCCCGTGTAGGAACCCATGGCGATGCCCAGCCACGCGGCGCCCTTCTGGTCCGGATTCTCACCCAGGACCGCCTTGAGCTCCGATTCCTTGTTCTCATTGAAACGGTAGACCGTGAAGGAAACCGTGTCGCCGGGCTTGTGGTTCGTGACCGCCGCCACCACGTCGTCCGGGCTCGCGACGGATACGCCCTCGATCTTCACGATGACGTCGCGCGCCTTCATGCCCGCCTTCTCCGCGGGACTGCCCGCCTTCACCTCGTTCACGATCACGCCGCTCCTGATCCCGGGGATGGAATGGAAGCCGAACGGCAGGGTCTGCCGGCCGGCGGCTTCCACCATGACGTACTCGACTCCCAGCCAGGCCGCCCCTTCCCTGCCGGGATTCTTCTCCAGCGTCACCTTCACGTCGCGGGCTTCCTTCCCGCTGGACCGCACGGAGAGGGTCACGGCGTCGCCGGGTTTTTTCCCGCCGATCACGTCCGCCAGTGCCGTGTTCGTATCCAGCTTCACCCCGTCCACCGACTCGATCAGGTCCCCCGCCCTGAGTCCCGCCTTCTCCGCGGGACCGCCGGACAGGACCTTGGCCACCGAGGCGCCGGGACCCGAGGGGGCCTGGAGGCCGGGATGGATCGGCATCTGGAACAGCCGGGGCAGGTTTCCCAGCCCACCGAAGGGACCCGGATTGGGCAGGAACGCGAGTCCGACGTAGGGACGGCCGCCGCGCTCCGCCACCATCACGACAAGGCTCTTTTCCGCGTCCCCATGGCGCACCTTGAGCGCCACGGAATCCCCGGCCTTCTTGCCGGCCACCGCCTGCATGAGTTCGTTCGCGCCGGAGACCTCCTTGCCGTCCACGGCGAGCACGATGTCGCCCCTGACGACGCCCGCCTTCTCCGCGGGGCTGCCCTTCTCCACGGAGGTCACGAGGACTCCGGGCCCCTCTTCCCCACCCGCAGCCTGGGCGCCCAGCACGGCGCCTCCCAGGACCAAAAGGACAATGGCTGCGATTGAAGCCGCTCTCTTTCGTTCCATCGCTTTTCCCTCCGTATTGTAGCATAACACCGGGGAGTTATGGGGCCGTTGCGCGATCGTTAAGTTTTCTTAATGCACCGCGGGGTTCAAGGCCTCGGCCTGGAGGGAAAGCAGCCACTCGTCGCAGCGCAGCAGGAGGTCGTCGAACGACAGCCTCTGCATGCGCGTCCGCGTCTGTTCCACATCCAATCCGGTGGCGATCCCCTCGCGGAAGGCATCGAGTTTCTCCGCCAGTTCCAGCTCCTGAAGGGCCTTCTGCTCCAGGAAGCGGTCCCTCCTCGTCTCCATGTCCCGGGCCGAAAGTACGATCTCGGCCCAGGAGGCCCGGAAAGCCTCTTCGGCCTCCTGAAATCCGATGCGCGCCATGGCCAACTCGTTCCTCAGGGACTCGGCATCGAGACGGGACGTCCCATTGTCGAAAACCTTCCATGATACCGACAGGGACACGGCCGGATAGTGGTACCAGTAGAGGACGTCCTTCAGGTAGACCGTATAGAAATTGTAGCCTCCCCGCACGGACAGGACCGGCAGGTCCTTGAATCCCTCCTCCTTCGACCTCTCGGCGGCGAGATCCACGGCCAGGCCGGCCAGGTACACGGCCTGGTTGGCGGCAGGCTCCGCGGTAAACGACGAGACGGGCCGAGGCTCGCCCAGGGTCAGCGAGGCGGAGAGGCGGGATCCGTCCAGGGACGCGCCGGTCTTCCGTTCCAGAGCCGCGCGGCGCAGGTCCATCTCCGCGGACGTCTGGGCCTTCTCCTTCTCCAGCCCCGCGAGCGTCCCCTCCAGCCTCCGGATGGCGTAGCTTCCTTCGCCGTAGGTCTGCAGCGCGCGCGTCTTCTCCAGCTCCGCGCGAGCGTCGCGGGAAGAGGCCTCGGCGTCGAACAGCCGCTGCTCCAGGGCGACGAGCGTCCGGACGCCCGAGACGACCTCCCTTTTCAGGGCACTCTCCCGGGACCGCAGTTCCATCTGCGCCTTCTCCCGCGCGCCGCGCAGCGCCATGTCCTCCGCGGCGTGCGGCGTCCACCCGAGGAGCGGGTTGATCGGCTGCGTGACGCTGACCCCGGCGCCCGTGCGGACGCCTCCGGAGGTGGTGTCCGTGCCCGTGGACCAGCTCAGCGGGACCGAGACGCCGAAGCGGGTATTGAGGGGCTCCCCCAGGCTGAAGGAGAGCCCATTGCCCGTCGAGACGTACGTATCGTCGTAATCGGCGAAAGGCCCCAGTTCCTGGGTCAGCATGACGCCGGAGGAATCGAGCGCGAACTGCATGCCCCGGCCGGCCTTCGCCCGGGCCATCGAGATTCCCGCGTTCTCCAGGCCCAGGGAGAGGCGCTTGCATTCCAGGTCCCTTTCCCGCGCGCCGCGCAGGAGGTCCCCGAGATCAACGGCAAACAGGGGTAAGGCGCAGCAAAGCAGGAGAGCCCGGAGCACGGTCTGCATAGGGCGCCAGTATACACCGGCGCCCTGCTTTTAACGATCCCCGGGCGTGAAGGTGTAGCCCGTTCCACGCACCGTGGCCAGCCATCGGGGATTGGCCGGATCCGCCTCCAGCTTCTCCCGCAGGTGCCGGACGTGGACGTCCACTGTCCGCTGGGAATCCACGGAGCTGTCGTAGCCCCAGACGGTCTCCAGCAGCGTCTCCCGGGAGAAGACCTGGCGCGGATGGGTGACGAGGTGCTTGAGGAGCCTGTATTCCGTGGGGGTCAGGAGCACAGGATTCCCGCCGCGCTCCACGCGCATGGCGGCCATGTCCACCATCACGTCCCCGAAGCTCACCCGCCCTCCCCCGGAGGCGGCGGACAGCTCCCCGTAGGCGCGGCGCAGGGCGGCCCGGATCCGGGACAGCAGCTCCCGGAAGCTGAACGGCTTGACCACGTAGTCGTCCGCCCCAAGCTCCAGGCCCAGGACCTTGTCCACCTCCTCGTCACGCGCCGTGAGGAAGATGACGGGCTGGATGAATCCCTCCTCCCGCAGCGTCCTGCAGACGTCGAAGCCGCTGATGTCGGGCAGACGGATGTCCAGCAGCACGAGACGGGGGTTGTGGGCGCGGGCTCCCTCGAGGGCCGCCTTGCCCGTGGGCGCGACAAGGACGGAGAAACCTTCCGCCTTGAGGCCGTACTCCAGGCCGCGGGCCACCGCGGGTTCGTCTTCCACCACGAGGATCAGATCTCCGGGCATGGTCACTCCCTTGCCAGAAAAATACAGGAATGCCCGCCGCCAAGTCAAATGCGTACCCAGGGGATCGCCCTATCCATATTGACATCGGGATGCACAGGCCATAGCCTGCGGATCTGGAGGGCGGCTTGAAAAGGTTCCTTGTCATCACGGCCGTCGCGGCGGGCATCGTCACCGCGGGATTCCCCGAAGGAAATGCCGATCCGGCGGACCATACGATCGTCTTCAGCGAAAGCAATGGATTGTACCTTAACGCCGCACCCCTTCCCGCGGACGTCGCGGAGGGCTTCCTCACCTCGTTCCTGAACCTCCGCGGCGCCGTCTACGGCGGCATGCACGTGAAGCTTTCCGATCTGTTCCGCGTCGGCGGGGAGGCCGGCATCTCCGCCCTATCCATCAGCCTGACCGCCAACGGAAACAGTTCGACCTACACCTTCCTCGAGTTCCCGGTCCGTGCGGTCGGATCCATCGACCTTTCCTACCTCACCCTACAGCCATACGTGGGAGCCCTGTTCCTGATGAGCGCGCACCAGCCTACGGGTTCCGAATGCTCCTACGCGTTCAGCCCGGCATTCGAGGCGGGGGCCCGCCTGCTCCTCGGCAGGATGTCCGGCCTCTACGTGGACGGCAGCTTCGTCGTCGGCTCCACCTCGTTCCCGAGATTCGGCGCCGGCTACCAGATCCTGTTCTGAAGGGACGGAGCGCATTGCGTTAGCGGGATCCTCATCTCGAGGAGGCCAGGGACATGAGCCTCCATCTTGCGGCGATCGCAGCGGCGCGAATGCAATGCCCCTGCAAGTCCGGGTCCCAAGTAAAAACGGCAATCTCCCGTTTTTATTTCATATTGACATTTATAGTCTACTTTTTTAATCTTTTGCATGAAGGAAAAAAAAGTGAAAAGAATGTTGGTTCTCATCATCGCCGCGGGCCTCACGGCAGCGCCGGTATTCTCCCAACAGAAGGACGTACAGAACGGAAGGCCTTTCGTCATCACGGCAGGTACCGGCCTGTATTACAACGCGATGCCCCTTCCATCGAGCGCGCTCGCCATCTTCGCGTTTCTCTTCAACCTCCGCGGGGAGGTCTACGGCGGCGTCCATTACAGGCTGCACGATCTTTTCCTTGTCGGCGCCGAAGCCGGATTCGCCGCAATCACCGTGGACTATAGCAGCACGGGCGGTTCCTCCTATATCCTCTTCGACATCCCGGTGCGCATCATCGGCTCCCTGGACCTGTCCTTCATCACCCTGCAACCCTACCTGGGCGGCCTGTTCCTGATGAGCACGTACGGCTCGTTCACTTTCAGTCCAGCCATCGAAGCCGGCGCCCGCATCCTTCTGGGCAAGATGTCCGGCCTGTATGTTGAAGCCGGTTACGCGCTCGGCTCTGTCAGTTTCACCAGATGCGGGATCGGCTACCAGATGGCGCTATGAGAAGGATTCAGCATTCGCTTTCCGGCTATGGTCCGCTTTCCCATACGGTCCCTCCCGGCTCTCATAACCCATCGCGCGGTAACCGCGCAATCGTTTCTCAAACATGCGAAGAAGCATGGGAACACCATAGTCCACGTAGTCGTAAATCCGCACTTCGCTCTTCCCCGCATGTGCCCGGTGAAGACGACCGGCATACTGCACCAGCGTTCCGCGCCAGGAAAACGGGAGTGCGAGAAACAGCGTATCCAGCCGTGCGTCGTCGAATCCTTCGCCGATATATCGCCCGATCGCAAGAACGACCCGCTTCTCCCCCATGGACATCTCGGAGAGTTGCGCGACCGACTCATCGCGCGCTTTCGCCTTCATCCCTCCATGGAGAACGATGAGACGACGGGCAGGATCCCGTAGACGGTCGGCCAGGCACTCCAGATGATCGCGCCGCTCGGTGAGTATGATCGGTGAACGATTTTCTTCCAGTTCCCGGGTTACATCGGCGCAGATGAGACCGTTGCGTCCGTTGTCCGCGGCCAACATCGAATACAGTTCTTGGATTCCAATCGGAACGGACGAATCGGTGGCAATGAATCCTGTTTCCCGGAGAATGAGAGTACATACGAAGGGGCGCGCCATTTTGGCGTTCCGTGAGTCCACGGAGAAGCGGACCGGACCAAGCTGCATGTGTAGTATGGGGTGCTTCCCGTCCCGCCGGCGAGGAGTGGCGGTCAATCCCGTGACGAACCGAGCCTTCACCTCGGAAAGTACCCGTTCAAAGGACACGGCCGGAACATGATGACATTCGTCCACAACAACGTGTCCATACTCGGCGACATGATCGACCACCCGGCCCTGTCGGACCAGGCTTTGCATCATCGCCACGTCCAACCTACCGGTCGGATTGTTCTTGCCCGCGCCTATCACTCCGATCTCCTTCGGTTCCATCCCAAGGAAAAGCGCCAGCTGCGCAATCCACTGATCGAGGAGGGGTTTTCTGTGAACGATCACCAGGGTATTCCGTTTCCTCATTGAGATAAGGCAAGCCCCGACGACGGTCTTGCCGGAACCTGGAGGTGCGACCAGAACACCCGTATCGCTGGCGAGCATGGCCTTGGCGGCCTGTTCCAGGGCTCTTGGTCGGACTCCCCTTCCGTGTCGACCATCCGAATCCCCATGATTCGATCCCTAGGACCTGCTTCCTTGACGATCTCGCGAACCCGATCCGGGTCCATCCGTCCGAGACTCGATAAATACTCCCACTGGCTTGGATACGGCCTCAATGAATCGTCCAGGAACACGGTATTCCCCTCTGCTCGGGCTTTCCGTTGTAGGGGCAAGGCGATGAGATTCCCGAATCCCCCTTTGGGCATCGTGTCCTGGTTGGGGAGGAGACGGTCGTACGACGACATGGACAACTCGTGCCGACGCGACATGGACTCAGTTATGAGAAGGCATCCAAAGTTCCGTGCGATGGCGGCCGGAATCGGGGCGGTAAAAAAGATCCATGCATGCGCACCGTTTCCTGAACGCGATCGCTCTATGGCAACCGGCACACCATGAATCCCGCATGTCTCTCGGAAAACAGACGCGTCTTCCTTCCACGATCCATCATCGAAATCTGCGGCCAGAAACCTGCAGGTTTCATCCATAAGCAACGGGTATGCACCGATCACATGCATACCCAGTAAATGCTTCAGGATCTCCTCGTCCGTGATCGGAAGAAAGGCGCGATTGGGGCATGCGTTACAACCCGATCGTCGTCCAGTGCCACCTCCTTTTTTCCCGCACAGCAGCGGTTCCCACTCATTGGCGCAGGCCGGGGAGTAGCCAGACCGACCTGTTTTCTGATTCTCCCAGTGCCATGGAAACACATCTTCCCGTCCACGGAATAATGATCGAAACAGACGGACTTTCTCGTCTTTTGATAGCGCGGGGGATTCCGATGACATGGAACTGGACGGAGCCTTTGGATCCTCCTTCATGCTTTTTGCGGAGTCCCATTCTTGCCGTAGCTGAAGAACACCGGCGCGACGCTTTTCTATCTCCGCCGTCAGTTCTTCTATTCGCCTTTCTTCCTCGGCTATCCTTGCCGCCAAATCTGTGTTGGGAGAATTATCGAAAGGGGAATCGTTCAAATCCTATGCCTCATCCATTGGACATGATGGCCATACTTGTTGTGGCCTATTCAAGGCCCAACATCAAGCAAAAATACCCCGAATGGTTGTTCAATGCCTACTGCCAACGCAATACATGCCCAGTGGACATGCGCCGCTCGTTGAGTCCTCGTTGTGTCGTCAATTACATCGTGTACCGACCGGCGCTCCGCATCCTCTCGTTGGCCCCGGTTTGCCGTCATCGGCACACAATGTAGCGGAGGGCCCCATCTGCCGCGAGGCATCGTGGAATGAGAAATCCCGGACGTCTATCTTTGCGGTAACAAAAAGGTGTGTTACGGTCTTCTCCATCATGGGAAACACATGGATCGTCGATATGACGCACTTCGACTATAAGGATGAAGAGGCCTTCCGGTTGCCGTCGAGTGCGCTGAAGCTCTGGAGATATTTCGGCTCCATCATTGCGGGGACGATAAACAGGCCGCGACCACAGACCCTTTATGTTGGAATCCAATGCCGGAGACGTCCGCGGAAACGCCGATGTATCGGGGCAATCATGTCCGAGCTTCATCCGGATGGGAACGAGCTTTCCTGGTATTGTCCTATCTGCGGCGATAACGGGACGATCTCGAATTGGAAATCCACTCGCTGGGATCCTACACCGAAGGCTCGGGAAGGATCGAGTTTTCCATACCTCACACTGGTTCGCACCGAAACGCCCCAGGCCGTCCAACCCGCTTTTTCGAAACACATTCAAGGCACGATAGAACACGATGAAACAGGTGATCCTGAGGAAGGTCTTCCAAGAATCGTGACGGATTCCAAGGTATATACATGGAAGGAACTGGGCGAAGAACTGATGACCCTCGAGGGGTTCAAGATCAGTATAAAAATCGACTGATCGGACGGCCCCTTCCTCCGCGGGGGAGGGCACGTGAGGTGGGGCGAAGGTAGCCCGGAGCGTCAGGCTGATTGCGGTCCGCCTCAAGGCGCTTTTTTCAGGAAGTCAATGTACTTGCTGTAGTCGAATTCGATCTTCGCACCCTTGTAGTAGAAAGCGACCTCAGAGATCGCCGTGTCTTCCCAATTCGTGGTGGGGTAAACGTCCTTGATGGTGAACGTCGCAGTCTTGAACTTCATCGGGGGATCCAGCTTCAGACTTTGCACCACGGACACCGACACGACTCAGCCGTCCATGGCCTCGCCGCTATCCACCGTTCCGCTGCCGACATCACACCGTTGGCATCATTCGTTAGCCACCGACCCTCAGGGAGGCTTAGCCGTACTGCCGCCTCCTTCCTTGCCGGGACTGGTAGCCCAATGGTCGCAGAAAAAAGAACTCGCGGTCACAACGTCTCATTTGACACCCACCCGATGTGAACTGAAGGCTTTCCGCGGTGAACGGCTTCGGCGCGCGACGCAGCGGAGGGCTTGCGGTAGCGACGAGGGAGCGGGCAGGGATGCCCGCGAGTGAGGAGCGTACCGAAACCTCACCCCCCTTTTGAGCGGCCCCCCCTCCCGAACTGTTTAGGCTTTGTGCCAGAATAACATTGACATTTCACATCAATCAAGTATATGCTTGGTGAATGGACGATCGTGAGCGGGTACTCCGTGCAAAGTTGGAGGAAGTACTTCC
>Ga0153915_10000108_pt1 | contig 71955 bp, 56 predicted proteins | sample Opewatmetagenome_2_FD_107003 | JGI IMG/M metagenome (GOLD analysis project Ga0153915, IMG submission 107003) | Freshwater wetland microbial communities from Ohio, USA - Open water 3 Core 3 Depth 3 metaG | ecosystem: Environmental > Aquatic > Freshwater > Wetlands | place: USA: Ohio, Lake Erie...
CAACCTATCTCCCGCAATCAATAATATCATGGATCGTGATCAGCCCTACGATCTGGTCGGGGCTGTCTGTAGAGGTGACGGCTATGGACGTGATTTTATTGGTGGTCATCAGGCGGATGGCATCTTCAATTTGTGCCTTGCAGGAAATTTTTTTAAAGCCGTGTGTCATGAAATCAACGGCCTGTCTGGTGACGATGTCATCGAAGCGTTGAACGGCGCGGCGGATATCGCCATCGGTAATGATGCCGGTCATGATGCCTTGTTCGTTAACAACCAGGGTCATGCCTTTGCGGCGGTCGCTGACCACGTAGATAACATCCTTAAACAGATCGGTTTCTTTGACGACAGGGACTTCCAGACTCATCAGGTCCTCCACGCGGGTCAGCAGGCGACGTCCCAGCGCACCTCCCGGATGGTAGACGGCATAGTCATCGACCTGGAAATTACGCCGTTTCATCAGGCAAATAGTTAGCGCATCACCCATAACAAGGGTTGAAGTGGTCGAGGTGGTTGGAGCCAGACCAAGTGGACACGCCTCGGCTGTTACAGCAATGTTCAAAACGACATCGGCTTCCTTTCCGAGTGGAGAATCAGGATGACCGGTCATGGCCACAATATGGGCACCGATTTTCCGTAAGGGTGGTAGGATATTGGTGATTTCGATCGTGCTGCCGCTGTTGGAAATGGCCAGCACCACGTCACCCGAACTCACCATGCCCAGATCACCATGCACGGCGTCTGTCGCATTCATAAAAACAGCCTGTGTGCCTGTGGAGGCCAGGGATGCGGCTATCTTTTTCCCGATCAGACCAGTTTTTCCAATACCGGTTACCACGACTTTTCCAGGGCATTGATAGATAAGTTCTACCACCTGGTTCATTTCAGGGCCGATGGCGGCACTGACCTTGACTAGTTCGCCGATTTCCTGCTCGAAGACGGAGCGGCTTATGGGAATAAAATCCATTCTTTCCACAAATTAAAGATAATCAATAAGATATCAATAACAACCTTGAAGTCAAACATGAAAAAAATCTACTGACGTTTGGCCAATTCGTCAAACTCAACAGCTTGTTTCAGCAACTCACCAATTTTATCCAGCCTCAACTGATTCGGGCCGTCCGAAATAGCGTTATCGGGATCAGGGTGTACTTCGAGAAATAAACCATCAATACCTACAGCCAATGCTGCCCGCATCAGCGGGGGAACCAGATCGCGGTTACCACCGGTGCTGGTACCTTGACCACCAGGCTTTTGCACGGAATGCGTGGCATCAAAGACGACGGGATAACCGTAGGAACGCATTTCAACCAAGCCTGTCATATCCACCACCAGGTTGTTGTAGCCGAAGCTGCTGCCTCGCTCGCAAAGAAGTATCTGACGGTTGCCTGCTTCTTCCAGTTTCGTTATGACGTTGCGCATATCCCAGGGAGCCATGAACTGGCCCTTCTTGACGTTGACAACCTTGCCTGTTTGTGCGGCGGCCACCAGTAAATCGGTCTGGCGGGAGAGGAAAGCCGGAATCTGCAGCATATCGGCTACTTCGGCCACGGGAGCGCATTGCCAGCTTTCGTGCACATCGGTTATGATGGGCAAATTTAATTCGGTTTTCACTTGTTGCAGGATTTCCAGGCCTTTTTTCATACCAACACCTCTGGAGGCATGGATGGATGAACGGTTGGCTTTATCGAAAGATGATTTGAAGACGAAAGGAATATCCAGTTCCTGGCACAGACGTTTCAACAGGATGGCAGTCTCCATGACCATCGCTTTACTTTCGATGGCACATGGCCCGGCAATCAGTACGAACCGTTCTTTTCCGCCAATAACCAGCTTGTTGGCAATAGTAATCCGGTAAACCTCATTCATGGTTGTTCTGTTTGTGCTGACCCTGTGCTGAAACGAATCAGTTCTGGCAGCAAAGATATCTTTTCCTAATGGAAAAAATCCTACCTTTGTTGCAAAATTTCGGACTGTTAACGTATGATTGATCAACTGAAACGACTTTTGTCAGAGCGGATACTGGTATTGGATGGTGCCACAGGTACAATGATTCAGGCTTGCGGGCTAACTGAGGCTGATTTTTGCGGGGAACGCTTTGCCCATTCCACACTAAACCTGAAGGGGCACAACGACTTGCTTTGCCTGACAAAACCTGAGGTGATTACTGAAATCCATGAAGCCTATCTGAATGCAGGAGCTGATATCATCAAAACCAACTCTTTCAACGCCAATGCCATTTCTCTGGCTGATTACGATATGGTTTCTCTAGCATACGAAATCAACCACAAGGCCGCTTCGCTTGCACGGGAAGTGGCTGACCGTTATACCAGGCAAAATCCGGATAAACCACGTTTTGTGGCAGGCTCCATGGGCCCGACCAATAAAACAGCTTCGATGTCGGCCGAAGTCGGAGATCCTGGTGCCCGCTCCGTCACGTTTGATGGTCTGGTGGAGGCCTATCGTGAACAGGTGCGTGGTCTCAGGGATGGTGGCGTGGATATCCTGCTGGTAGAAACCATTTTTGATACCTTGAATGCCAAGGCTGCCTTGTTTGCCATTCAGTCGGAAACAGCGCTGACAGGCAGGAATTTACCCGTTATGGTGTCTGTCACGGTCGCTGATGCCAGTGGCCGTACATTGTCCGGTCAGACATTGATGGCGTTTCTGGCTTCCGTTTCACATCTGGACTTGTTAAGCTGTGGCATGAACTGTGGTTTTGGAGCTGCACAGATGAGGCCTTATCTGGAGGAATTGGCAGGTCGGACGCCGTTTTTTGTCAGCCTGCATCCCAATGCCGGTTTACCCAACCAGTTCGGGGAATACGACGAGACGCCCGAAACGATGGCCAACACGCTGGAAGAATACCTGCGGAATGGCTGGATCAACATCGTCGGAGGTTGTTGCGGAACCCGTCCGCAGCATATTGCCGCCATTGCCGGAATAGCTGCAAAATACAAACCCAGAGTCTGTCCGCCCGTCAAACATAAAACGGTCGTTAGCGGCCTTGAGCCATTGGTCATTGATCCGAAGCGCAATTTTGTGAATATCGGTGAACGGACCAATGTGTCAGGCTCCCGTAAATTTGCGCGTCTCATGAAGGAAGAAAAGTTTGATGAGGCGTTATCGGTTGCCAGGGACCAGGTGGAGAACGGTGCTCAGGTCATAGACGTTTGCATGGATGATGCGATGCTCGATGCCAAAGCCTGCATGGTTCAATTCCTGAACCTGCTGGCTTCCGAACCCGACATTTCCAAGGTGCCCATTATGGTCGATTCCTCCAGGTGGGACGTGCTGGAAGCCGGTTTGAAATGCATTCAGGGCAAACCCATTGTCAATTCGGTCAGCCTGAAAGAAGGAGAGGCTGAGTTCTTGCGCAAAGCCAGACTTGTCCACCGATACGGAGCAGCCCTGGTTGTCATGTTGTTCGATGAACTTGGACAAGCCGACACCCTGGAGCGGAAAATACAGGTGGCCAAACGGTCATACGAGTTACTTATCAACGATGGGTTCCCTGCCGAAGACATCATAGTTGACCCCAATGTACTGGCTATTGCCACGGGTATCAGTGAGCACGATGCCTATGCTGTCAATTTCATCGAGTCTTGCCGTTGGATAAAACATAACCTGCCCCATGCTAAAATCAGCGGCGGTATCAGCAACCTGTCTTTCTCCTTCAGGGGGAACGACCTGGTGCGGGAAGCCTTACATTCGGTATTCCTGTATCATGCCATCAACGCAGGGCTTGACATGGGTATTGTTAACGCCGGACAGCTTTTGCCATACGACCAGATTGAACCGGAGCTGCACCGGCTGGCCGAAGATGTGGTACTGAACAAACGCCCCGAGGCTACCGAAGAATTGCTGGCTTATGCCGGAAAGCTCAGACTAACCGGTGCCGGACAAAAGGAAGCCGGAATACCTGTTGTTGATGAGTGGCGGTCAAAGACGGTGGAAGAACGGCTTCAGCATGCTTTGATTCGAGGCATCTCCGACTATCTGGAACAAGATATCGCCGAATGTCTGACAATTTATCCGTCGGCCATCGACATCATCGAGCAGCCCTTGATGCAAGGTATGAACACGGTTGGCGACTTATTCGGTGCCGGCAAGTTGTTTTTACCTCAGGTGGTAAAAAGCGCCCGTGTCATGAAAGCCGCTGTTGCCTTGCTCGAACCAACCATTCAGGTACAAAAGACGAAACAGACGTCCAAACCAGTCAAAATATTGCTGGCTACTGTCAAAGGCGATGTACATGATATTGGCAAGAATATTGTTAGCGTGGTACTCTCTTGCAATGGCTTTGAAATCATCGATCTGGGCGTCATGGTACCTTGCGAAAAGATTATCAGCGAAGCAAAGGCCCACCAGGTGAATGCTATCGGGCTGAGCGGGCTCATCACACCTTCTCTCGACGAAATGAAACGGGTGGTGCAAACCCTTAGTCAGCAAGGATTGGATGTGCCTGTCTTGCTGGGTGGGGCGACCACCAGCGAACTCCATACAGCCATCCGTCTTAATCCGGAATACCCCGGACGTGTCTTTTATGTGAAAGATGCATCCAGGGCGGCTCCCGTTTTGAAACAGGTGACAGACGTTTCACTGAACGCGGCTTTCATCAAGGAAACGGTCAATCGTTATGGTTCGCTGAAGGATGCCTATGAAAAGACTCGTAAAAAATCCGATTACTTGTCGTTGAAAGAAGCCAGAAAGAATGCCTTCCCCATCGACTGGACACGTGAAATCATTGAAAAGCCAATTCAGTCAGGCATCCGGCATTGGACAGACTTTCCACTGGAAAATATCATACCTTATATTGATTGGACATTCTTTTTTTATACCTGGGATATGCGGGGTAGTTTTCCGGCCTTGCTTGACCATCCGGAAAAGGGGTCTGAGGCGCGCAAGTTGTACGAGGATGCCAGGATTTTACTGAAAGACCTTTCAGAAGGAAAAAAGCTACGTGCCAGGGCTGTTATCGGCCTTTTTCCGGCCAATTCCCAAGGGGATGATATTATTATCGAAAAAGATGGCAAACAGCTGCCATTCTATCAGCTACGTGACCAGCGCAAGCGGGCTGAAGGCGAATACAATGTCTGCCTGTCCGATTTCATCGCGCCGAAAGCATCCGGTAAACAGGATTACATCGGTGGTTTCGTGGCCTCTGTTGGTCAGGAACCGGCTACGCTTTCGGCTCAGGCCAGGGAACTGGGTGACGATTACACCGCCTTGCTGATCGAAACGCTGTGTGACCGCTTGGTAGAGGCTTTTGCCGAGCTGTTGTTCTATCAGGTGAGGAAAACGTACTGGAGATATGCATCGCAGGAGGAAAGTACGCCCGAAGACCTGATTGCCAGTAAGTACCGTGGCATCCGCCCTGCCATTGGCTATCCGTCCTGTCCCGATCATAGCGAGAAGGAACAGCTATTCAGGTTGTTGGAAGCCCCCGAACGCATCGGTACCACCTTGACCGAAAGCTACATGATGCAGCCTGCTTCGTCCGTAAGTGGTTTCATGATGGCCAGTCCACACGCTTATTTTTACAACATCATTCACATCACGAAGGATCAGGCGGATGATTATTTCAAGCGCAAAGGGAGCACGTTCGAGCCGTTGAAACAATTGATTATTTAAACGGATAGCATCACTGGTTTTTTGACTGGAACGTTTTATACTCCCTGATCTCCTGTTTTAATTCAGGAGCCAGGATATACAATCCGATAATGTTGGGTACGGACATGCAAAGGACAAGCATGTCTGAGAAATCAATAATAGCGTTCAGGCTGGTCGTTGTTCCGACGATAATCATCAGCAAAAACAAGATTTGATAGGTCTTCTCCGCATAGATTCGTTTGCCCGTCAAACGTTGTGATAGGCCGCCGAAAATGAAGTCGAATCCTTTCACGCCATAATAGGACCAACCGACCAATGTAGAATACACAAATAACAACATGCACAACAGCAACACGTAGGGTGCCCAGGGTGCAAAAGATGAAAAAGCGGCTGATGTGAGCTGGGCACCTTCCAGGTGGTTCGGATTCTGATAGACACCGGTAAAAATGAGCGTCAGGGCTGTCATGGTACAGATGACAACCGTATCAATAAAGGGTTCCAGCAAGGCCACGTAACCTTCTGTAACAGGTTTTGTTGTTTTTACCGTGGAGTGGGCGATAGCGGCAGAACCGATACCCGCTTCGTTCGAGAAAACAGCCCGGCGGAATCCCATAATCAAAACGCCCACGATACCACCTTTGGCTGCTTCAGGATTAAAGGCCCCATCCCAGATGACACGACAGGCGTCGCCGATGTGTGTAATGTTGGTAAAGATGATAATCAAACACATAGCGATGTATAAAATTGCCATAAACGGAAAAAGCTTTTCACACACTTTGGCAATGCTTTTAATGCCGCCCAGGATAACCAGCCCCGTCAGAATGGCCAGTACCACACCCACCCAGAAACCATAGGGAGCGAGGACCGGAAACATAATGGATAACTGGGCGTGTACCTGGTTGGATTGGAACATGTTGCCAATGCCAAAAGCTGAAAAGGCGATGATGACGGCAAACAAGTAAGCCAGAAATTTCCCCAGACGGGGTAGACCCTTTTTTTTCAATCCATCACGAAGGTAGTACATAGGGCCCCCTGAAACCACCCCGTTGGCATCGACTTCCCGGTATTTAACGGCAAGGGTACATTCGGCAAATTTGGAAGACATACCCAGCAATCCGGCGATGATCATCCAGAAGGTCGCTCCCGGCCCTCCCATGGAGACAGCTACCGCCACTCCGGCAATATTACCCATGCCCACAGTTGAAGACAAAGCTGTTGATATGGCCTGAAAATGAGATGTTTCACCACCTCCGATGTGTCGTTTTTCCTTACCTATGGCCAGGTCAATGCCATGTTTCAGACCACGGATGTTGATGAACTTCAGATAGAGCGTGAAAAAGAGACCTCCGGCTATCAGCCATACGACGATGAAAGGCACAGGTGCACCCAGATTCAAGCCGATGGCTGCAAACGGATCCCAAAATAAAATTTTGCCCAACTGATCAACCAGAGGTACAAAAAAGTCATTGATGGTGTTGTTCATGGTTTTTGATGGAAAATCCAAAAGTAACAGGAATTCAACACATGAACAAGGGGCCAGTACAACTAATTTGCCGTCAGCTTAAACCGTACCAGCCTTAGCGGAACACCAGAGGCCTGCTTACTTTTTTGCAGGCTGTACAGGTAACCTTTGTGAAACACCATACGTGAAGGATTGATTATCAAGTCATAGTCGTCACAGACAAAGCTGCTTTGACAAACGAAGCTACCACCGTTTGCATAGACCCAGACATGAAAGACGTTTCTGGCTTCCTCTTTTGGGTATTCAAAGAACAGCAAATTACCGTCTGAATCTTTGATGATAGTCGAAAAACAAGGAATGCTCATCGGTTTGATTATCCGGTTCAGGTCTTCTTTCATCTCTCTGAGAATAGTTGAATGAGCCTTTTTCAGTGCTTCTTTCGGTATAGTTGGTAAACTTTTGGAAAACCGTTCCATAGTGAAGTCATTAATTCTTTCTTGTTGCTGTTGTTTCAGCTCACTCACAGATAGCGTTTTGACAGGCCAGTTAACCCGCTTTTTGGATAAAAACTTGCCGTTCAGGTCGTATTCACGAATTTCTCCACTTTCAGAAAGGGCAACCAGCAGCTTGTTTCCTGAACAGGCAATGATCGGCGGTTCTATATGCCCAACCTCATTGGAGCTTGGAATGTTGAAATAATAGGATGTTTCAAATTGATAGCTGTAATTGAATATTGACCTGTCAGTTGTTGTTTTTTTGCCATCCGAGCCCACGTATGCATCCCGGTTTTCTTGCGTTTTGTTACTCCAGACTATTTTTTCCTCATTGGTATCATAGTCAACAATCGTTACAAATTCGTGAGTAGCATCTTTCCACAAGGACCATCCGGCAATAGCTATCTTCCGGTTTGGCAAGGCAATCATCTGCCTGTTGGTGTAATCCATTTTCAACGTTTTGGTCCACTTTCCGTTGAAATCAAAGCAGTTTACATACCCCGGATTGTATATACCTGTGAAAAACGTGTTGCCGTTGATGATGCCCTCAATTGGAAGACTTTTTTTTAGCGGCTTGCCTTTGGATGTCTTGATGGTGAATTCCTTTACAAACGTGCCCTGTGGAGAAAACAGAGAGTAATAATTCTGTGATTCATGATTCACGACAACCGAACCGTCAGGCATCAGTACCAATGTTTTACTGGCACCTCTATGACGGGTTTTTGTTGAATCCCAGTAGGAGCGAAAGATATTGTTCCAATCGTTACCTTTGGCGTATTCGGTATCGGGGACTAGGCGGATCGTGCCTTTTTTGTACAGGTCGACCAGCTTCTGTGAACTGAGGGAAAAGGTCAGAGCCAGGCAGATACAAGTTAGTATAATTCGTTTCATACATACTATTTTTACAGACATTAATAAACGGGTTAATCCATGTAGGTCACATTGCCATCCGAATCAATAACCGTGATAACGGTTTCCTGATCGGTGAATGGACGATTGGCATCCACTTCAAGGATCATCGCTTGCAAATGGATCATTTGATGTTGGGGGTTGACCAGTATGTGCCGGAAAGGATAGAGACAAACCAGGAGCAACGCACAGGCCGCTACACCATAAATCAGTTTCTTTTTCCAGGTTCGAAGGCTTTTATCAGGTAAACGATCCTTCGGGTTGCTTAACCAGGCAAGCGAAGGCCTGACTGCCTTTTCAAAACTCAAGTCCTTCAGCAAATCCTTAATGCGCGATGAGCGGAGCCTCATCAGTTCCAGCCGTTCCGTGCAATCCGTACATTCTTTCAGGTGCTTTTCTACTCTAAGCCGTTTTCCCGGTCGAAGTTCACCATCCAGGTAGTGTAGCAATATGGGGTCTTTAATACATGTCATATTGTTGGGCTTTTAGTTGGTTTTCCATTTTCTCAAGTGCTCTGCTCAATGTTTTTCCCACTGATGAAAACCGGATGTCAGTGGATTCAGCTATTTCCTTGTATGAAAATCCTTCGCTGTACAGGAGGAGCATGGCTCGTTCTTTTGGCTTGAGTTTGGCTAAGGCTTGTCGGACAACCGTTTTCTTTTCCAGGTTTTCCAGGTTTTCGTTTTCAGCAAGTCGTTCGGGTATGGTTTCCAGTGGAAGGTAACGCTTTTGCCGGTTGATGTAGTCGCAACATTTGTTGAGTGTCGCTCTGTATAGCCAAGTGTTGATGTAAAGCACCGCTGTGCCTTCATTGAATCGTTCATACAAGCTCACAAAAACTTCTTGCAGGATATCGGATGCGTTATCCTTATCTCCCACCATTCTGATGGCTACATGATACAATTTTGTGTAGTTTTCAGCGTAGATTTCCTCGAACGTTTTCAAGCCTGCCAAATGTTTACATCCTATTGTCTGAGATAAAGGCTGTTTTGTGACAAAACAACAGATTTTTTTTGAATGAATGGAGAACCTGGCTGATTTATACCTTTTTTAACGCTTTCCCCATCTGATTTGCAGGTTTCCTGACAATTAACTATGTTTGCCTCTCAATTTATCCAACGTGCAACCTTAGATGAAATAATACTGTATGAAACGAGTATGCCTGTACCAGGCACCCAGGCAGATGAAAAAGACTTTTCCCCTTTTTTCAAACTTCAGGTTGTGGGAGGTCTTGGTTTTACTTTTCATTTGGCTGGGCATTTTTTTAATACCCTATTTTAACGACAGGGTTTATGGTGCCATCGTTTGGGAAACAGTGCTCGAAGAATGGGTGTCTATGTTGGGCTTTCTGGTGATTTTCTTGTTGAATATCTACATTTTCGTCCCAGGATTTCTTTTTAGAAAACGCTATGTGTCGTATATCCTATTTACATTAGTCTTCTCAGGGATCGTAGTTTTTCTGAGCCTTACACTGAGAGAAACTATTACAACAACGACTAATTCAGCTATGCCACCCATGGAAATCGGACCGGGAATGCCGCCCATGGAACTGAGCTCACAAATGCCTCCGCCCAAGGGTTTCAAACCGGCGGCCGAACAAGTCACCCAATCCATTTATATACGTTTTTTAGACTATATGCTCATCGCCATTTTAGTCGTGGCAGCCAGTACTTCCTTTAAATTGTTTTCCCGTTGGCTGAATGAGGAAAGTAAAAATGAGGAGTTGGAAAAGGAACGGCTCAAGAGTGAATTGGCGTTACTTAGAAATCAGGTTAGCCCGCATTTTTTAATGAATACATTGAACAACATTCATGCACTCATCGTCGTTGACCAGGCACGGGCAAAGGATGCTGTGATCCGGCTTTCCACGCTGATGCGGTATTTGTTGTACGACACCAGCCTTGGCAGGACCAGTTTGGCAAAAGAAGTTGAATTTATTGAAAGCTATTTTTCGTTGATGAAGCTGCGTTATACGAAAGATGTCGATTTGAAGTTGACGCTTCCTCAGGATATTCAGGATATACCTATACCGCCCATGCTGTTCATATCTTTTTTAGAGAATGCTTTTAAGCATGGAGTAAGCTACCAGGAACCGTCGTTTGTTTATTTCCAGCTTGAAATCGATGGCTCGCGTATCAACTGTTTTATACGTAACAGCGTTCATCCGAACAAAACAAAATCGAATGATCATTATTCAGGTATCGGATTGGCCAATGTAAAGAAAAGCCTTGAACTCTTGTATCCGAAAAACTATATGCTTGATATTAAAGATGATGGAATAGAATTCATCGTTTCATTGTCTATTCCTACTGATATGCCGGAGATCAAGCCTGCCAGTTGATTCTTGCCCTTTTATTTTCGGATGCCATTAACCTCTAAAACAGGCTTGTTCACTGAAATAGTTAGTGTGTCTGCGGTTTTTGTGGTATTTTTGACAGTCATTTTATCCATCCATGAACGTTAAAAAAAACATAGCGACCAGCGAAGAAGGATTTTTATTCAATCCGGCTACCGGTGATTCGTTTTCAACCAATGCCGTTGGTTCTGAAATCATTTTGTTACTGAAGAAGGGCAGGACAACCAGGGAAATTGTTGATGAAATGTGTAGCAGGTACGATGTTGACCGTGTTTTATTTGAGCGGGACCTGGAGGAATTTATGACAATTCTGAAAGAATTCGGCATTCTTGAGTAAGAACAGAAATATGAAGCGATTGGTCATTGGTGTTACCGCACTCAACGCGATAGACAGTCCTGGCCCTGGCGTAGCAGTGATCCGCGCCTTGCGGGATTGCCACTCTTTTATGGTTCGTATTATTGGCTTGTCTTACGAAGCGTTGGAACCGGGAGTATTCATGCATGATCTGGTCGACAAAACGTATCAGATTCCCTATCCTTCAGCTGGTACCGATGCCTTGCTGACTCGTTTGACGTATATACATGAAGCCGAAAAGCTAGACCTCATCATACCGAATTTTGACGCGGAATTATTCAACTTTATCAAATTAAGGGATAAGCTTCTGCAAATGGGTATTCACACTTTCTTGCCCGATATAAACCAGTTTGAAGCCAGGGATAAGATGAAACTGGCTGCCTTCGGGAAAAAGCACGGTCTGTGTATACCAAAAGAAAACTATGTTCATGACCTCAGGGAGTTGAAACAACTGGAAGATGAACTAGACTATCCCATCGTTGTTAAAGGCAAATTTTATGATGCCATTATCGCCCATTCTTTTGATGAAGTTCAGAAAGCTTTTCAAAAAATACAGGCTAAATGGGGCGTGCCTATCATCCTGCAGGAATTTATCAAAGGAACGGAAATCAATATTGCGGCGTTGGGCGACGGAGAAGGTCATGCCATCAGCATCATACCCATGCGCAAACTGTTCATTACAGATAAAGGAAAAGCCTGGGCTGGTGTGACTATTGAGGATGAACAATTAACAGAACTGGCAGGAAAATTTGTCCGGATCACCAAATGGCGTGGCGGTTGTGAGCTTGAAGTCATGCTGACCAACGATGGGAAGCCTTATATTATGGAAATTAATCCCCGCTTTCCGGCCTGGATTTACCTGACGGCAGCCGCTGGTCACAATCAACCGGCTGCTTTGGTAAAGATGGCTATGGGTGAACCGGTAGAACCCTTCCTTGACTATGAAGTGGGAAAAATGTTTATTCGCTACGCGTGGGATCTGATTACTGACATCAAGGAATTTCAGAAAATTTCCGGTAACGGCGAATTATAAGCGTTAAAACGATCAAAACAGACAACATGGAAAAAATACGATATGAACGGCCGACCATCCGAAAAATGAATACGGGGCTAATGAACAAGTTCGGCACGAAAAGCGAGAATGAACCGGTGACACACATCGAAGGAATTTCAGTCAAACGTCTGATCAACGACTACGGTTCTCCTTTGTTTGTCATGTCTGAAAAACAACTCAGACGAAATATACAGAATGCCTCCCGTATATTCCGGACCCGTTATCCAAAAGTTCAGTTTGCCTGGTCTTATAAAACAAATTATCTGAAAGCCGTATGCCGTATCTTTCATCAGGAAGGTTCCTGGGCTGAAGTGGTATCCGGCTATGAATATGAAAAAGCACTCAACAATGGTGTTCCTGGCAACAAAATCATTTTCAATGGCCCCTGTAAAAATGAAGAGGACCTGATTAGGGCTGCACAGAACAATTCCCTGATCCATATTGACCATTACGATGAATTATATGCACTGATCCGATTAAGTGAAGAAAAGGATTTCAAGCCCCGTGTAGCCATCCGGGTAAACATGGATACGGGTATCTATCCTAAATGGGACCGGTATGGATTCAATTTTGAGAATGGCCAGGCCTGGAACGCGCTAACGCGCATACTCAATGCCCCAAATCTGGAATTGATTGGACTTCATTGTCATATCGGTACATTCATGTTGTCGCCAACTGCTTATGAGATAGCAGCCCGTAATCTCTGTGAACTTGCCTGGAGTGCTAAAGAACGTTTTGGCAAGATGGTTCAGTATCTGGATCTGGGAGGTGGTTTTCCTTCTACCAATACCTTGAAAGGCGCATATCTTCCAGGTACAGACACGGTACCTTCTATCGATCAGTTTGCCGATGCCATCACCGATGTTATTCTTGGTTATGGTTTCCGTCAGGAAGAATTGCCCTTGCTAATTCTCGAAACGGGCAGAGCCCTGGTGGATGATGCCGGCTATTTGTTGGGCACAGTGTTGGCAACCAAGCGATTATCAGACGGGCGTCGGGCGACTGTGCTTGATTTTGGAATTAATAACCTGGTTACTTCCACGTGGTACGAACATAAAATCAGCCCAACCCGAAAATCGGGTGATCAGACAGAAGAGATGGTGCTGTACGGCCCTTTATGCATGAACATTGATGTTGTCCGTGAAAGTATTGTCATGCCTTTGATGGAAAAAGGAGATCAGGTTGTTGTCCATAGAGCCGGAGCCTATAACCTGTCACAATGGACCCAGTTTATCAAGTTGCGTCCAGCTGTCGTGCTGATTGATCAGGAAAACCAGACACATATCATTCGAGAGGCAGAAAACATAGAATACATTGAATCATTGGAACATGTCCCAGAACATCTTGCATAACCGTACGTTAAGAGAAACGCTGATTCCGGCCGTCCTGAACAGTTACTCCATTGTTTTATTTCTCAACAATAAGTTGTTGGCCATCGTGATCATGCTGACAACTTTTATTGATTACCAGGCTGGATTAAGTGGTTTGCTGGCCGTCTTATTAGCCGTGTCTGTTGCCAATCTGTTAGGTTTCGATAAACTTCAACTCAGAAACGGTGTACTAAGCTTCAATGCATTGCTGGTTGGAATCGGCATAGGTACATTTTTTGAACCTGGTATCGTGTTTTTTATGTTATTGCTACTGGCTGCTTTAATGACACTGCTCTTGTCCGTTTCCATGGGTGGGTGGCTTTTTAAATACGGCTTGCCATTTTTAAGTATACCTTTTGTCGTTACTTTTTGGCTTATGATGCTGCCATCATCCTCATACGAACAGTTAGGCTTGGTATATCGGAGTTCTTTCCTGATGGGTGATGTAACTCAAGATGGTAGCAGTTCCCTTATGCTGCTGTCTCAAAGCATTGATTCCATGCAAATTAATCAATGGATTGATGTTTATCTGAGGTCATTGAGTTCTATTTTTTTTCAGAACAATCTGTTGACCGGTGCGTTGATTGCCATCGCTTTGCTCATCAGTTCACGTATTTTGTTTTCCTTATCAGTCATCGGATTTTTATCGGCCTCGTTGATGGCACAACTATCAGGTATAGAAGTAGCCAGTATTACCTATTATAACATTGGCGCCAACTATATGATGGTGGCTTTTGCTATTGGTGGTTTTTTCATCATACCCTCCAGGCACTCTTATTTATGGGCTGTTTTGCTGGTACCACTGACGTCTTTAGTCTTGCTGTTTTTTACCAGGTTACTGGGTTTTGTTCAATTACCTGTTTTTTCATTGCCCTTTTCACTGGTGACCATTTTGTTCGTTCATTTTCTCAAGCAGCGGGCTACAGAGAAAAAATTGATTCTGACACCCTATCAGCATTATTCACCTGAATCAAACTTATACACGTATACAAATAACAAAAACCGATACGCCCGATTTCAGTTTTTTCCGCTGCATTTGCCCTTTTGGGGAGAATGGACGGTAACTCAGGGACACAACGGAAAGTACACTCACCAGGGTGAATGGGGTAAGGCACTTGACTTCATGATACTGGATGGTGACGGAAAGTCATACAAGAAAAAAGGATTGCTGTGTGCTGATTATTATTGTTATGGCAAACCGGTTGTCGCTCCTGCCGATGGCGTTATAGAAGAAATAACCGATCAGGTTGATGATAACGAAATTGGCTTGGTCAATACGGTGAATAATTGGGGCAATAGTATTATTATCAGGCACATGCCTGGTGTTTATACACAACTTTCTCATTTAAGGAAAGGATCCTTTCAGGTCAGTAAAGGTGCTTTTGTCAGGAGAGGTGATGTACTGGCTTCCTGTGGTAACTCAGGCCGTTCTCCGGAACCACACCTTCATTTCCAGGTTCAGGCTTCTCCCTTTCTGGGATCAAAAACCCTGGATTATCCGATAGCCTATTATAACAATCTCCAGGGAGGGATAAAAGCGTTACAACAATACACTGTTCCTCAACAGGGGGATTTAGTCTCAGATATTAACCCGCAAAGAATGCTTTATCAGGCATTTAATTTTATGCCCAATGCCGTCATGAACGTCACCTGTAACCGACAGAACGGAAAAACGGAGAATGAGCAATGGGAAGCCTTTACGGATGCCAATAATTATACCTATTTTTATAGTCGGGAAACCGACTCAATGGCCTATTATGTCTGCGATCAGGGCATGTTTTATTTTACAGCGTTTTATGGCAGCAAAAAGTCATTATTGTATTATTTTTATTTATCAGCTTATAACGTTTATTTCGGAGATTCTGATGAGGAAGTAACAGATGATTTGCCTCTGAATATGTTGAAAAACAATCGGATACAACGTCTGGTACATGATTTTATAGCACCATTCAACCGTTTTATCCATATCCGTTATTCCATCCGGAAAGAATCGCCAGACAATGCCATTGAGGTTTCTGAAGTAAAACTGAAATCAAGCATCCATCGGATGACAGGCAAAAAAACAGTCAAGTTGAGCGAGAGCTCTATAACAATCAGTCAATCAGGTATAATGGAATTTACCTATAACGACTTCAACGAACAGATCAAGGCTGTATGCACAAACTAATTGTCGTGATTTTTTTGTGTTTTCCGGTACTTGTTCATGCTCAGGAAGTGCTGACTTATCAATACGTTGACAGCCTTACCTATGACCAATATCTGAGAGGCGAATGGGACTGTCTGATTCAAACCGGGAAAAAGGCATTGAAGCAAGGCATCGATTTTAAGTATCTTCAACAGCGGCTTGGATATGCCTACTACATGAAATCTGATTATTACGAGGCTATGAGGTATTACGAGAAAGCATTGACGTTTGATAAACTGGATGAGGGTTCCAATCTGTATTTGTATTATGCCGGAATGAACATTGGTAATATTGGCTATGCCAGGCATTATGCCGGCAAATTATCCAGTTGTTTACAAAAGGATTTACGTCAGGCAGCCATCAAGCCAGTAAATGCCGTTGATATTGAGTATTCGTACAAGTGGAATGCTGAAGCAACACGATCTGATCCCAGGTATGTCCGTATCGGAATAAACACCCCGTTGGGCTATGCCCTGAATCTCTATCAGTCTGTATCACGATTCAATCAGTACGCTGTCTATCAGGATGATTCTTACGAATACCGTTCAACAATTGTTCAGGATGAGTATTACGCGTTGTTAAGCGCAAACATTGATTCCAGATTGGGCGCGGAAGTTGGTTATCATTACGTGAATGCCGGATTTAATACCGATTACTGGGATTTGACCTGGGAAATGGTGACTCAGCAAGTCGACACTCTTAATTACCCTGGTCATCTGTTTTATGCTGATATACATTATAAGTGGTATAGGTTCAATCTTGGCATAAGTGGCTCAGTTTTTACTATGAATTCAGGCAAAACAGAACAAGTCGGTCTTCATCTCGGTGTTGGTTTACCAGGCAGTCATAATCTGTACCTGAAAAATTCTGTATATTGTTTGAATGATGATGATGGCCTCCGCTTTGTTTCATCCCATTCGATAGGCCTGTTATTTTGGTCAAAAATCTGGCTGGAGGGAGACGTTACTTTTGGCAATCAGAACAATTTTTCAGATATGAATGGGATGTATGTTTATAATTCATTCGATCCGACGCTTTTTAAAGCCGGATCAACCATATTCTGGTATGCAAATAAACGGTTTACGCTGTTCGCAAATGTTGCATTGGACATCAAACAGAATGCATATTTATTAAATGAGTATCAACAAAAATCATTGGCAGGAGGAATTATATGGAAATTCTGAAACGTCTGGCATGGATAGCTGTTTTTAGTTTGTTTGTTTTGTCCTTGTTTGGACAAAATCAGGCCACTTGGCAGCAAGCATTCTATAAAAGTTACGATTACGAAAAAGCCAGCAATTACTCGGCATCCATTAACGAATTGAAAAAGGTCTATAAAGTCTCTGATTATTTTGTAAACATCCGTTTGGGTTGGCTTTATTACCTGGCAAAAAACTACCCGGAATCCCTGCGTTACTACCAACTGGCCATACAGCTTAAACCAAATGCCATTGAACCACGCTTCGGACTGGTCAAACCGTTAAGCGCCATTGAAAGCTGGGATAAGGTAAAGGAACAATACCTGGCTATCCTGGCGATAGATCCGCAAAACACCTTGGCCAGTTATTGGCTGGGTGTCATTTATTACAACAGGAAAGACTATGCCAAAGCTGTCAAATTATTCGAGATGATTGTCGACTTGTATCCCCTTGACTACGATTCGGTCATAATGTTGGCATGGACAAAATTGCAAATGGGCAATAATGCTCAGGCAAAGGTCTTGTTCAATCATGCTCTCACGTTGAGGCCAAATGATGCGGATGCCATTTCGGGTCTTAAGAAAATAAAATGACAGAATCAGCGATCTGACAACGCGAATTCATGGTCACTATTTTTTAATGGCGGTCTTGGTAAGACACGTTTCTCCCTGAATGATTTTCACCAGATATATACCGGAAGGATAGGTTTCGGTAGGTAATGACACGTTGTTTTCCATACTTATCAGACTGGTCAGCAGGTGGCCAGAGGCATCAAAGACGGATATCTCGCACGGGTTGGATGGCTTATTGAGCGAGATGTTCAACTGTTTGTCGAACGGAACAGGATATATCCTGAATTCCTCGGAGGTGGAAGGACTGGTCAGGCTATTGGTTATTTCAGCATAGCTAAGGGCACGGTTATACACTTGCACATTGTCAAAGTATCCTTTGAAATAAGAATCACTGCTGTAAAAGGATTTGCCGAGATAGCCCAGGAGATTGGTCCCCAGGTCGCTGATAGAACGGACATAGTCGGTTGTATCAACAAGGGTGTTATCAATGTACATTGACATTTTGTGACCTTCCATGACGATTTTTATATTAAACCAGCGGCTTTTAAACGATCCGGTAGTGACCACTTCCCGTTCTTTACCATAGCTGAGTGTTGTGATGGCAGTCCTGACCTGAGCAGCTTTGGTTCTAAGAAACAGGTATTTATAATTGTTCAGGCCAATTGCCAGCGTAAAGAAATACGTTGCATCACATTCCGGCCTGATATCCATGGATATGGTCATGTTTGAACGACCGTCAAAGAATCCTTTCGGGAAAGCCAGATAGGTATTGGTTGTACCATCCAGGTAAAGGACTTGTCCTTTTGTGGCGTCATTGGCATAAGTGGCATTCCCGTATAAGGTGGCCCCGTGATTGTTACCTGATTGGTCGGTTACTGTTGAGCCGGAAAGTGTTTCGTTGAAGTTATAATTCAATTCTGGTGTAGCGGAAATGGTTTCTGAAGGTTCAGAAACAGCCCATTTGGTTACCAGTGAATCATATTCGGCCTGGGTGATGGGAATAACGGTTCCGTGTTTGGCTCCGGTCGGCATAAGATAAGTTCCATCGCTCATCAGATGCAGGCTGTTTGCTGCAGCGATATCCGTCGAAATGAACGGAATATAACCCCGCTTTGAACCGGTGTATTCATCCACAAGGGCGCACCATTTTTGTTCATTGTTGAACTGGAACATGGTCGGGCCTTCATATCCTCCGGTATAACTTTCTAATTCTGTGTTTGTGATATGAGTGTATGAGTTGCCCAAAGCGGTGGTATTGGTCGTATCTTGTAGGCTTTCAGCTGAAGATAAACTGACGGCAAGGATGTTCTCATCTTTGATGAGTCGGTAATAGGTATTCCCAACCTTCAGTATGGAAGCATCAATGCAGCTATTAGTTGTCTCAACAAACTTCTTGGGTGCTGTAAAGGTGACAAAGTCTGGCGTTTGAGATACATAGATACGTTGCATGGCGTAACTGTCCGTGCTGACACGGCTGGACCAGTATACCAGGTATTGACCGATACTTTCATCATAGATGGCTTCAGGAGCCCACGTGTTACCGGCACCTATTCCGGAAGACACATTAACCATACGTTGTGCCGACCAGTTGACCAGGTCAGTCGATTCCCAGATCATGATGGATGTACTGCCTGCTGTCGACATAAGGCCCCAGCTTCCACCGTATTTACTGGCTCTGATATCGAGGTCGGTGGCAATCAGATAAAACGTATCACCGGTTACAGAACGGATAATGTAGGGGTCACGTACGCCGCAATCTCCCAATGTGGAAACAAGCACCGGATTGTTTTCATTCAGGTCATCCCAGGTGATACCATCCTTACTGACTGCAAAATAAATTTGTTGGTCATCGAGGCGTGTTTCATCGCCACTGAAATAAGCATACAAATAACCCACGTAGGACTCTGCAGCCATTGACGTGGTTACAGAAAAAATGAATGTCAAAAAGAGTAAACGGTTTTTCGGGGGATGCTTCATAAGTTGAATTGTTACGTTACCGACCTGATCGTTTGATCATAGCCAGAATAGTATTGTTTAAAAAAGTGGAATGCATGAGCTGTTCTATGGTCAAATGCATCCGGTATTGCCAATAGTGCCTGTGATTGGAAGGGACGTTGATCCGTTCCTCTTCCGGATTCTGTCGTCTGAGCAAGGCATCAGTACCCAGCCAGTCCTGCCAGGGAATAATAACCCACATGGCTGGTGAGGCCAGATGTTGTTGAATGATGTCCTGTACAATTTCAGGTGTGCAGTCTTCCGGAGTGATGCCTGGTTTCCAAAGTACCTGTTGGTAAAATTGCCTGGCTGTTTCGCGGTCTTCGTTCCACCAAGCCCGGATGGGGCTCATGTCATGTGTGGAAGTGGTGCAAACGGATAGATAGGGAATAGCATTCAGGTTTTCAAACCGTACTCCCTGTTTTTTAGGCATCCGTTGGATTTCAAGGCTAAGCAACTGCAACTGATGCATGACTTCCGGGACGCACGAAGGAATCATACCCAAATCTTCACCACAAACCAGCATCCTTGTAGCGTGAACTAACGGAGTCAGTTTTTCAAGGGCCTTTTCCTTCCAGAAATAGATGTTTCTGTAATAGAAAAAATGGTTATACAGTTGATTATAACAAATTTGTTGTTCAGGGGACAGCTCCTGGAAACGGCTGGTGGTCTGTGCACTGATGCGTGGATGCAACAAGGCTGGCTGTAATGGGTCACGAACAAACAAAACTTCGCTGCATAACGTGTATAATCCATCCCTGATCAATCTGTCTGATTCATCCTGATCGTCAGAAAAAAGGGCCTGGATTTTTTGCTGGGAATTACAGGCGGCTTTGAGTTTATAACGGTTTTTTCCAGCCGTTTTCACGTATTTTTTTTGTACGTCAGGGGCCTTTTTTCCGAATATAATCTGGATAGTCTTTTCAGAAAAACCAGGTTCTGTCATGTCTTCGGTAAAAGCAAAACCGGCATCGAGCAAATCCTTCTGCTGGTAAGGTAACGACGGGTTAAATTGGCCAAGTAAACCCTGGACAGCAGAGGATGGTATTTCCCAGATCCGGAAGAAACCCAGGATGTGATCGATCCGGTATGCGTCAAAATAATCGGCCATTTTGGAAAAACGGCGTTTCCACCAGCGATAATCATCAGCCGCCATGCGTTCCCAGTTATAGGAAGGGAATCCCCAGTTCTGACCAATCGTTGAAAATTCATCAGGAGGGGCTCCAATCTGAACGTCTCTGTTGAACAGATGAGGCTCGAACCAGACATCCACACCGTGACGATTGACGCCAATGGGAATATCACCTTTCAGGACTACACCAGTCTGATGAGCTTCGTTTCTGGCTTCCAGGAGCTGGCAGTGCAACAAGTATTGAACAACATAATGAATAGCCACTTCGTCATGCCAGGATTGTTCAGGCTTACAGAGGGATTCAATAGCATGGCTGTCATACAGGGCATATTGGCCCCATTTTTCGAAATCAGGCTGATTCAGGTAAATCCTTAGGTAGGAAAATGCAGCATACGGCAATAACCAGTCCCGGTTTTTGTCAAAAAACGTCTGATAACCGGCAGATGACATGATGGACTTGCCTTCCTGGCTGTATAATGCACGGCTGTAGGCCCATTTTAGTGCCATCACACCTTCATAATCCATTTCGGTCAGGTTGTTAAGTTCCTGGCGGGAAGCTTCAAATTGTTCCGTTACCTGTTTGTCATGCAAAGGGGACAACGATGCTGGCGAAAGGTACAGGGGGTGTAAAGCAAAAATGGAAATGGCATTATAAGGGTAGGAATCTTTCCGAGTGCCTGTCAGAGTGGTGTCATTCACAGGTAGCAGTTGAATGAGCTGCTGACCAGTAACAGCAACCCACGGGATCATTTTTTTCAAATCTCCAAAATCCCCACAGCCCCAGGATGATTCCGAGCGCAACGAAAAGACAGGAATAGCGACGCCGGCACCTTTCCAGGGTGCTTCCTGATATCGGAATGTCATACCGGAACAGACCTGAAGCCGATTTTCCAGGTATTCCGGCGTAAACAGGCGACGGGGTTCCCCCCATTCCCATGCAACGATTTGACCAGTCTCTCTGCCAGTCAGAACAAACTTATAATTACAGAGCGAAGGTAACGATTCGGCTTTGAGGCTGATCTGCCATTCAGGAAACTTCCCCGGTATCATGGTCATGGCCTTGTCTGCCTCCCAGTTCCCAAACAAATTAGTGTCGCCTGAAATGGCGAGCCGCTGGTTTTTTCGTACTAAAGGGGCAAACACTTTGATGATAACATGCCCAGGCTCATAGGAAATGGACTGGTTGTTTTCAGGTACTGAAAGCAAGCTATCTGAAAAAGCGGAGGTGTATAGATAAGAAGTTTCCGGTTCGGGTTGCCAGAAATCAAAAAGCGAACATACTTCTAATTGGTCTGCCAGGATAATCAGATGATTTTCGCCCCATTCACTACGAACGACGTGTCCATTTTCTCTGACATGATACTGGTATTCAAGTGTTCCGAAAGTAGTATGTTCTAATTTAAGTTGCCAGTTCCCTTGTCCCTGATGAATCATTTCAGGTGCCTTGCTGAAATCCCAGCTGCCTGTTTCCGGTGAATTGCCGCAAACAATCAGTACTTGACCGGGAGCAGGAATATAATGAATGTGAAAATAGACAACCATGCCTGGAATTGATTCATTAGTCACTAACAAATATACGGATTAATTGTTTGCCCGCACCCTGAGAATCGACTTTCAAAAAAGATAACCGTTAAAAGCCAAAGCTGTCGGGCACTACTTCTTCGTTATCCGTTTCTTCATAGGGCTTTGCTTCCAGATGAACAGGATTCCCTTCTACGTGAATAGCCTTGTATGGAGTTGCTGGACAGATATATTCACACCCGCCACATCCGACACAAATGTCAGGATTTATCGATGGAATGGTCAAATTATCCTTGTATGGCACCATTTCGACCGCTTGCGTCGGGCAGTGTTCCGAGCAGGCGCCACAACTGGTTTCGTCAGTAAAAACCACGCAGTTGTTTTTGATAAATACGACCCGTCCCATTTGGAGTGTGTGTTTTTCCTCTATAGTCAGTTTGAAAAGAGCATCGGTAGGACAGACTTCCGAACAAACAGTACAATCATAATTACAGAAACCATGTTCAAAATCCATTACCGGTTGCATGATACCTTCCAGCCCGTATTCCAAAAAGGCAGGTTTCAGCACGTTACTTGGACATTTGGCAATGCACAGATGGCAGGCAGTACAATGTCTGAGCAGGTGTTCGGAACTGCAGGAACCCGGAGGACTGAGAGGGTATTGTTTTTTATAAGAAGTCTTGGAGGAGGGAAGGTTTAGATTCTGAGCCACTAAGGTTGCAGGAATGGCCAGTGTTGTTGCTGCCAGCGTACCAACAAAGCGACGCTTCGATTCATCGACCGGCACTGGTTTGGATAAAGGCTGTTTTTTCCCGGGCAAACAGTAGGAGATACCGCCTTTTTTACAACTAGTCAGGCAATTGTAACAGGCTACACACCGGCTTTGATCGATGATCTTTCCCTGACTGTCAATACAGGAGGCTTTACACGCTTTTTCACATAGGCCACAACCGATACAGGTATTCTTATTGATACGGACTTTAAACAAAGAGAGTTTGGACAAATAGCCAAAAATGGTTCCAACCGGACAAACGGTATTGCACCAGGTGCGGCCATACAGGGCAGCAAGGATAACCACTAGTGATAATGTTGCCAAGGCTATCAGCAAAGAGGTTATGCTATGAATAAAAACGTTCGTATGATAAAAGGTATAGCTGCCCAGTTGATTGAAAACGGAGGCCAGCAAATTATTGCCGGCCATATAAACCGGTCGGAAAATATGAGTGACAATACGACCGTATGCACTGTACGGTTCCAGTAAGCTTAACACTGCGGTGACACCGGCTGAGTAGGAGCCAACTACAACAATCAGAGTACCAAAACGAAGCCATTTTTTTTCTTTGCTGTACGAAGCTTTCATTTTCGGTTGGAAGCGTTTCCTGAACCAGGTGACCACGTCCATAAAAATCCCGAATGGGCAAATCATCGAACAATAAACCCTTCCGAATATCAATGTCAATGCCAGCAATACGGCAACAATGCCAAACATCCCAGATAACAAGGCGGGAAAGAACTGTATTTTTGCCAACGTAAAATACTGTTGAGGAAATAAGCCGGCAAAGTCGAGAAAAAAGAATGTCAGTAAGGAAAAAGAAATGATTGCCAGAACAACGCGCAGAATCTGTAATTTCATACTATAATATCTATTTTTAAATTAAGGTAGTATGCACGCCGCATGCCCTAATTATACCACGCTTGGGTGCTTTTACAAGCATGCTCGTTTCATACTCTACTAATTGTAGTGCAGCTTCGGTTGATTACAGGTTGATACGCTTCACTTTCAATTTGTCAATATCCATGGTGCCGAGTTTCAGGGCTTCTCCTTTAGCGATATGAGTAACACTTTCAAGCGGCATGCTTTCAATCTGGTTGAAAAATTTGGTAGCAGCTGTATCGACAGCAATAATGTCTTTGGAAAGGAACATGGCTTTAGCGGTCACAACATCACTTCCTGAACGCCCTCTGGGGCCGTTTGTTTTCATAACACGGTACGCGTCCACAACGTGAAGGATTGCCGGCTTGTCAAGTGTACAGATGTCAGCGATGCATTGTTGCAAGTCGTTACGGTGAAAAGCACCTCTGTCCCAGACAATGCCCATATGGTTTTTCATGGCGATGGTCATTTTTGGACCGCCGTGATTTTTCAGAACAGGCACATTAATCCACACATCACAATCCAGGATAGCATTATGTATTTGTGCTTTTTTTAGCCGGACACCTCTTGGCAAAGATAGTTCACGGTAATAGGACTCTTCATGACCAGGCAACACTTTCGCTCCAGCTGCTTTCGCAGCTTCCTGAATGCCGCTGTTTTCATAACAACGTTGCCATTCATCGCAGGTATGGTCAAAAACAATGACTTCTTTTGCCCCAGCTTTCAGACATTGTTTCACTATTTCAGCGACCAGTTTAGGATTTGTGTTGGCTGCCAGTTCGGGCGTTTTATCCCAGCCGATATTGGGTTTGACGGTTACTTTCTGGCCTTTTTTGACAAAGTTACCCATACCACCCAGTTCGGCGATGGCTTTCCGGAACATGGTCTCTGGCTCGCCTCCCATGACGGCTACCAAATCGTACGATTCACCGGATGGCTGAGCCACTTTTTGGGCCAGAAGATCCATTCCACCACTCAGTTTGATGGTTGAGGCAATGCCGGTTAGCGCGGCAGCTTTCAGAAAATCCCTCCGTTTCATACCATAATATCTATTTTTAAATTAAGGTAGTATGCACGCCGCATGTCGAATGATATCGCGCTTGAATGTCTGGTACAAACAGGCTCGTTTCATAAAATCGATAATTAATAGTGTCAGATAACGTTAATAAAGTCAGATAATCCAGGGGAATCTGAAGCATGGTTCATCATACAGTGCATAGTCGGCCTTTCCATTTACGGCAAATGTCCTGATACCAGCTGCTCCGGCTTCTTCCAGTAGTTTTTTTGCAAACAGCAGTGTCGTACCCGTTTTAACGCGGTCTTCAACCAACAGTACGTGCTTGCCGGTGACTTCAAATCCAATGGCTTCCAACAACATTGGCTGATCGTACATTTGTTGCTGGTTATTGTCTCTCAGGTTGAGTTTTAAAAGCTGAATACCACAACCAAACCTTTGGTTCAAGATTGCGGCCGGAATGATGCCGCCATTCGCTATCGCAACAATCACATCAAACGATTCCTTGAATTCGATGGAACGGAACCGTCTCAACAGGTCCTCAAATGATTTATCGTTCATACCTGGCCATCAGGCTAAGGATGATAAATCCACCAAAAAGCTGAATCAACATACCAGGAAAGCCAATCATAAAATCCTGAACAGCAGCCTGAAAATTAGCCGTGATAGCCCATTCTGCCATTCCTCCGAATACTTGATAGATTAGAATGACCAGGGCAATCAGCCAAATTGATACTGACCGGCTTTTTTTAGCAATCAATGCAGCGGCGATGGCCAACAGGCATGATTTAATTAAAATAACCGGCAACAGTGCAAAAAATGGCATGCCAAACAACAGGCTGTTTAGAATTGGCGAAAAAATGGCTGTCAGCAAACCGGCTTTCAATCCGAACTTATAGGCAGCTATCAGGGTGAAAAAATAAATGGGCAAAAAGATCAAGCCTCCGTTGGGTATCAGGTGGCACAACTGAGGAAAAACAAGGTTGCCTGCCACAAAGGCACCGGCAAGTAACCATGTCTTACTGTTTCTGAGAGTAAGGTCTAATGGCTGAAAAACAAAGGAAGATTTCATAGTAATGTGATTAAAATGGTCGATGTTCGTTCATAAATGAAAGACAAATATGCTTAAACCGGCTGTCATAACCAAAAATGAAGGAAAATATTTTTAACTTTCGTCCGAAAAAAGTAGATATACTATAGACACCTTCCATGACCAAACGTTTAATAACGATCTTTCCTTTTTGGCTGCTGGCACTCATCTGTCAGGGAGAGCCACAGGCATCGGCAACAAATCAACCGGTCTGGTGGCATGGAAAAGAGCGGGAACTACGGTATACTCCCGATGGAGATGCTTTTGTTATTCGTAACGGCGATCAGCGATTTACCAGAGCCATTTATGGTACAAACACTGCATTCAGGTTTGAAACCAGTGACTATCCTGAATTCGGCTTGTATATGCCCGAATTCGGTGGAAGTGTTTATTTGGCTCTTTCCGCACCTGACACATCCGTTTGGCTTAAAGACCTGGCGATGGTTGAATCCCGGTTTGTATCCGGAAGGCGTAGCTATTTACTGAAAGACACCCGGTTGCTTGGTGAAGGATCATTGACCATTACAGCATTGGCTCTTTCGGATGGAGATGGTTTCCTGTTGAAAGTTGAATCATACAACGTTCCAAAATCCATCAGATTACTTGTTGTATATGGGGGTGCCAACGATAGGCGGTTTTCCCGAAGTGGCGATATAGGAGCTGATCCGGCAAGCAGTTTTTATATTGAACCGGAGAAGTGCCGGAATAATCACTTTTATCTGGAAGGAAATCAGTTTTTACTGACCTATGGCAAGAAAGGCAAAAAAATCCAGGGAATCTTTCCTGAAGAAAGCCGGTTGCGTCTTTCGGATGGACGAAAAATCAATCAGCTTTCTGATTTGCTCTCTTCCGAGGCATCGGACTTCCCTTTGCTGGTGGCCGATTATTCGTTAAAGGTAAAAGCAAGTTATGTCTTGTTTCAAAAATCGACGGAAGAGGCTTCTTTGGCCTATAGTCAACTAGCTGATGCGTTTATCAAAGGCGAAGCATTTCGGAAATCCGTAACGGAACGGGTAAGGATTCAAACTCCCGATCCATTTCTCAATACACTGGGAGGAATCCTGGCAGGAGCTGAAGATGCGGTCTGGGAATCGCCAAGCTATCTGCATGGAGCGATTGGATGGCGTACGCCGCTTACAGGTTGGAGAGGGGCTTATATAGCCGATGTGTTTGGTTTACATGACAGAGCAAGAATGCACTTTGATGCGTATGCGGCTTCACAACTAACGCAAGTCCCTGTTACATTGCCTCACCTGCAAGATACCACGGCCAATCTCGCGAGGTCTCAAAAAACCTGGGGCACTCCTATGTACAGCAATGGTTATATAACTCGTTCTCCTAACAGTACGTCGCAGATGCATCATTACGATATGAACCTTGTTTTTATTGATGCATTGCTCTGGCACCTCAACTGGACTGGAGATATTGAATACGCAAAAAAGATTTTTCCTGTTATTAAACGACACCTTGCCTGGGAAAAAAACACCTTCGATCCCGATAACGATGGATTGTATGACGGATACTGTTGTATCTGGGCTTCCGATGGCCTGCAATACAACGGAGGCGTTTCAACACATTCAACGGCATACAACTTCAGGGCTAATAAAATGGCTGCCAGAATTGCCCGTCTCACCGGCGAGAATCCTGTCATTTATGAAGCTGAAGCCAATCGTATCCTGACGGCATTGAACCAAACGTTATGGCTTAAAGACAAAGGATGGTGGGCAGAGTTTAAAGACAACATGGGAAATAAAAGACTGCATGAACATGCTGCCATCTGGACAATTTATCATGCCATTGATTCAGAAGTGTCAGATCCGTTTATGGCTTATCAGGCGGCGCGTTATGTCGATACGGAAATACCACACATCCCTGTCCATGCAAAAAAACTCGGTGAAATGGATAATTATGTGGTTTCTACAACGGATTGGCAACCCTATATGTGGTCCATTAATAATGTTGCCTTCGCTGAAGTAGTACATACGGCACTAGCGTTCTGGCAAGCCGGTCGGGTTGAGGAGGCCTATCATTTATATAAGGGTGCTGTTCTTGATGCCATGTATCTTGGATCAGGTCCGGGTAATATAACTCAGGTTTCATTTTATGATGCCGCCAGGGGAGAAACATACCGTGATTTTGCCGATCCTGTTGCTATGGCTGCCCGTGCGTTGGTTCAGGGGCTTTTTGGTATAGTTCCTGATTTATTGAATAACAAATTAGTTATACGACCGGGATTCCCTTCAGACTGGAACAGAGCAACGCTTGAAACTCAGAATATGTATTACTGCTTTAACCGGAAAGGTGATACCGATCGCTATCAATTGATACCTAAGCTGTCACGTCAATCTTCCTTGATACTGGAAATACCGGCGAGGATGGACAGGATTAAATCAGTGACAATAAACGGAAGACGAGTTGGCTTCACGATACGTGATAAGTCCATTTCATCGCCAAAAATTTTCATGGATGCTGGCCAATCAGAAGCCTATGACATTGTTGTAATATGGGAAGGGAAACCATTGGATACAAGAGACACCACCATATCGGCAACAACGGGTTCTCCCTTATCCCTGAGTTTGGAAGGTATGTCAGGTGATGTATATGACCCGCAGAATTGTGTCATAAATGAGCAAGTCATAGAAGGCAATTTTTATGGAATCGTGAATGGATGCAAAGGTCATCGTACCCTGTTTGTCAGCATGAAACAAGGTGAGATGAATTGGTGGAAACCAATTGATATCCATATACAGGATGCTCTAGAGCTTATAAATGACGGTGAAAATTCTTGTCTGACGTTTGAATTGGTCAATCATACAGGTCACCAATTGGCCGGCAAATTGGTGATAAATGAAACACGGGAAGGTCTGCCAATCTTGTTGGAAGCCGATGGAAAACAAGTAGTCAGCATAAATAATGACATTAGTTGTTTTGGATCAAACCGGATCCGGTTTTTTACCAAAGATACCACATACCAATTCGAAGCCTTAAACTGGAACTTGAAAAATCCGGAGATAACACGTTATGAAACAATCGATTTTAATGATTACTTAAACGAAAGGATAAACAATATCTTTGCCTACGGTAAATACCTGACACCTCGTTGGCCATACACTACGTTACAGGTTCCGACACAAGGTATGGGGCAATGGTGTCACCCTGAAGCACTTTCAAAAATTGATGATAGTGGCATACGAAAAAAAGCTGGTTCGTCCAATCGGTTCATGATGCCACAGGGTATTCCCTTTGAGATTCCTGGTGACAGCATTTCCAGGAACATAATATTGACGACATTATGGGATAATTACCCTGATTCGGTCGTAGTGCCTGTGGCAGGAAGAGCTTCCCGTATTTACTTGCTGATTGCTGCTTCTACCTACCACATGCAGTCGCATGTTGAAAACGGTACCATCACAGCTACGTACAAAGATGGGTCAAGTGATGTACTTAAACTCATTTTACCTGACAATTTGTTGCCATTGGATCAGCATGTTTTTATCGATGGATTCGCCTTTTCTTGCCCGAATCCAAGGCCTTACAGGATCAGTTTAAAAACAGGTGAAGTTAGTCGGGATCAGGCAGCATTACTCGGCTTGTCCATGTCAAATGATCCGATGGTGATTGATGGCGGTTTGGCAACAGTAGTGGATTTATTGCTTGATCCGACTAAAACGTTGTCATCAATTACAGTCAAAACCACAGCCAATGAGGTAATAATTGGATTGATGGCGGCAACGCTTGTCCGTTGAATTTCAATGATTTTGGGAAAGTACATCTTCGTAAATAATAATACCTTATTATTCTGCTGATTATGAAACGAGCATGCATGTAAAAGCGCCCAAGCAGATGATAATCGGCATGCGGTGTTCCATCTGTCCTTAAACAAAAAAATATTATCAGATGAAAAAAACTTATTGGGTGATTATATTGATTTTTTTTGTAACATTCATGCTGCCTGAAAAAGCGGCCAGTGCTCAACAAGATTCTACACGCCGCAGCAGGCCTGATATTGATCCTGAACTTTTACCTCCCTACACGTTGCCAGTCTGGGTTCATGATCCTGTAATGATAAAAGAAAAGGATACTTATTATTTATATACGACGGGCATGGGTATCAGTTTTCAAACATCAACAGATATGAAAAACTGGAAAAAAGGAGGTTGTATTTTTACTACAGAACAACTTCCTGCCTGGCATAAAACGTATATTCCGAATCAAAATGGCCATCTTTGGGCACCGGACATACATTATCACGACGGAAAATACCATTTGTATTACTCCGTTTCAGCCTGGATGGACTTCAATTCCAGCATTGGCTACGCTACAAATTCAACACTTGATCCCAGTGATTCAACTTACAAATGGGTTGATGAGGGTTGTGTCATCAGCTATAAAAATGGAGGTGAAGGCGTAAATGTCATTGATCCCAATTTATTCATTGATCAGGATGGAAAAGCCTGGCTTTTGTATGGTTCCTATAAAGCTGGACTGAGGCTGGTGGAACTGGATCGTAATACAGGCAAATTAAAGGACGAAGTGAATCCGGACTTGACGGTGTTGACTTCATCCCTCGGTGAAGGTGTTTATCTCCTTTATTCGAAGGGATATTACTACATTTTTGCTTCACGGGGGCGTTGCTGCTCAGGTTTGGAAAGTACATATCAAGTCGTAATGGGCCGGTCAAAAACCATCAAAGGGCCTTACAGTACAAAAGAGGGGAAAAGTTGGGTAGATAATAATTATACCTTGTTTATGGAAGGAGATTATGAACAACCTGGCAAAGGCCATAATGGTTTCATTACTGAAAATGGAATTACAAGTATCGTATATCATGCATATACCCGAGCAGCAGAAGGTGCATCATTGTTAGTAATTCGACCAGTATATGAAGATGAAGATGGATGGCCGACACTGTTGAATACAGGAGACTATTTTACTGTAACCGAATTCAGGTGATAATTTCTGTTAAACAAGCTTTCTGATTTTCAGTAAAGTATCTACAAATTCACCATTTCTGGATGTTTTTTGATATACTCGTTGGTTTCTTTGTAACCAATCTTATAGATACGCTCATAAGCGTCAAAACGAAATTCATGAAATCGTTTTACTACCATTGGTTCAATTAAAAAATCACATAATAAACGGCCTTCTGAAGAATTGACATGCTCTACCCCACGTAAAGTAAAGGTAATGGCATCAAGCGGTCGTTTCATTTCGGTCGGAGAGATAAAAGGAATCACATCCACGCCGATGATAGCCCGGCAGAGAGGTTTCAATGGCTGGACTGGCATATTGTTAAGTATTCCGCCGTCCAGATAAAACGTTCCGTCTCTTTCGTAGGCTTCAAACACGCCGGGAATACTGGCTGAAGCAGAAACCCATGAACTCAGGTTTTTCCCTTTCTGTTTTATTTCCCATTCCATAGTGTTCATATTAGTAACACAAATCATCAACTTTTTAGGCAATTTATCAAAACTGTTATGGGGGATAGCTTCCTTAATCAATGCGCGTACGGTACTATGAGTTGAAAATCCTGATTTCCAGAATGTTGGCTTGAACTTCATCAATTTTGAAACCAGGTACAACCTGTCATCCTTAATCATTTGCATCATATCAGAGGGCAAATATCCAGCAGCATACAGTGTGCCGACTATTGCGCCCATGCTCGAACCTGAAATGACGTCAGGCTCAATATCATGTTCCATCAAAGATTGTAATACACCAATATGAGCAAAACCGATTGCTCCACCTCCGCTCAAACATAAACCCAATGGCTTTACCGAAGTCTGATTATCTGCAATCTGAAGTGTCTCCATGATTATCATTTACCTGAGACAAATATACACTAGTTTATAATGAGAACAATTTTTTATATAAAGTTTCAAAAGGAATAAGTGACAAGTCCTTCATCGTATAATTTCACGTATTTTTGTTTAAAAACAATATAAAAGGAACGAGTATGTCTGTACCAGGCACCCAAGCAGATGATAATTGGCATGCGGCGTTCCATCTGGTCTTAAACGAAAAATATATTATCAGATGAAAGATGAATTTTTTCCTGTTGTTACAGAATTTGGCGATGTCGTTGGTAAAGCTACCCGAAAAGAATGCCATTCAGGCAGTTTTTTGCTCCACCCGGTGGTTCATCTTCATGTATTTGACAAAGCTGGCAGGTTATTTCTACAGAAACGTGCTATGGATAAAGATATTCAACCTGGGAAATGGGACACGTCTGTCGGTGGGCATGTAGATTATGGTGAAGCGGTTGAAGAGGCTTTGTATCGTGAAGCGAGAGAAGAACTGGGTCTCGTTGATTTTAAACCCGTCTTTGTATTTAAGTACCCTTTTCGTTCAACTGTTGAATATGAACTCGTTCATACGTATCTAACAACGTATGATGGTCTTCTTGCTCCAGATTCAACAGAAATTTCTGAAGGAAAATTCTGGACACGTGATGAAATTTTGGCTGCTTTAGGAAAAGGAGTATTTACACCTAATTTTGAAAATGAAGTGATTAGGTTAAATAACATGTAATAAGGTAAAATATAATTATTCTATGTAAAGATTGTGAAAAAGTTATAAATAGATAGAAAAGATACCAATGACCAAAAAATAGATAAAGTGTATAAATAATGATATTTTCTAACCAGGGAAATAAATTCCGGCTGCGCGATTTCCGTCGTTAACAGTGAGGCGTGCTAAAAAAAATGAATAAAAGATGCGCATACAGTTGACCAATTTGGCTGGTCATGAACTAAAAATTTACTAATATTGCAATCTGTAAAGCAAGACAGAGCAATTAACCAAAAAATGTATGGAAAAGTCCGTTCATATAGGATTTGACAATGAGAAGTACCTTCAGGAACAAACAGCTTCAATACTTGAACGTGTAAGCCGGTTTAACGATAAACTTTACCTGGAATTTGGAGGTAAGATTCTATATGATTACCATGCAGCCCGTGTTTTACCAGGGTTTGATCCAAATGTAAAAATGCGGCTGCTCCAATTATTGAAAGATAAAATTGATGTCATATTGTGCATTCATGCTGGTGCCATCGAACGAAAAAAAATCAGGGCTGATTTTGGCATTTCCTACGATTTGGATGCTTTAAAGACAATCGATGATTTCAAGGAGTGGGGTATCAATGTGACGGCCATTGTCATTACCCGCTATGAAAACCAATCGGCTGCAAAAGCCTTTAAAAACCGACTTGAATTAAGAGGGATCAAGGTATATACCCATTACCCCATCAATGGCTATCCGACTGATGTCGATCAAATTGTAGGTGATAAGGGATACGGTGCCAACGAATACATTAAAACCACCAAACCAATCGTGGTTGTTACCGGCCCGGGACCTGGAAGCGGAAAGCTTGCCACCTGCCTGTGTAACTTATACCACGAATATAAAAATGGCGTTAAAGCTGGTTATGCCAAATTTGAAACATTTCCGATCTGGGACTTGCCCCTTGATCATAAAGTAAATATTGCCTACGAAGCGGCAACGGTTGATTTGAAAGACAAAGTGATGATTGATGAACATCATTTAAAGGCTTATCATGTCAAGGTGGTCAATTATAACCGTGATATTGAAGCGTTCAATTTGTTGAAAAGAGTACTTGAAAAGATTACGGGTGGAGAGTCCATGTATCATTCTCCTACGGATATGGGTGTCAATCGCGCCAGTTCCGGAATTGTGAATGATGCAATTATTTCTGAGGCATCTCATCAGGAAATTATCCGAAGATATTTCCGGTGCGCTGTGGACTATGCTACTGGAATAGTTGACAAAGAAACGTTGAAAAGGGCGGCCAAGATTATGGCAAAGGTTGGGGCGAAGATCGAAGACCGAAAAGTCGTGATGCCTGCGCGGGAAGCAGCTAAAGAAGCTGAAAGGATCGGAAAAGGTAATGATGGCATTTATTGCGGCGCCTCTGTTGAACTAAAGGATGGTACCGTCATAACGGGTAAAAATTCAACGTTGATGCATGCCGCTTCAAGCATGATTCTGAATGCAACCAAATACCTGGCAGGTTTGCCTGACAATATGTACCTGATACCTCAGAGTATCATCGATTCGGTCACTTATTTAAAGAAGGATATCCTGAACAGCAAAATGGTTAGTCTGGATCTGGATGAAACACTGATAGCGCTTGGTATAAGTGCCATATCCAATCCTGCTGCGCAAATGGCCATGGAGAAACTGAAGTTATTGCGTGATTGCGAAGTGCATCTTACGCATATACCTACTCCGGGTGATGATGCCGGTTTGCGAAAGCTCGAAGTCTATATGACCTGTGATCCGGAATTTTCAAGTAAAAGCCTTTTTATCAGTTAAATAAGGCAAAATAAAGGAAGGTATGAAACGGGCATGCTTGTAAAAGCACCCAAGCAGATGATAATCGGCATGCGGCGTTCCATCTGGCCTTAAACGAAAAATATATTATCAGATGAAAGTACTCATATTAGCCGGTGGATTAGGATCCCGATTATCCGAAGAAACCTCATTGAAACCAAAACCAATGGTCGAAATAGGTGGCAAGCCGATATTGTGGCATATCATGAAAATCTACTCGTATTACGGATTCAACGACTTCATCATTCTTTGCGGCTATAAAGGATATCTTATCAAGGAATACTTTGCCAATTATTATCGTCACATGGCCGATATGACCATTGATTTGAGCAAAAACACAACGGAGTACCATGTGAATCATGCGGAGCCCTGGCGAGTGACACTTGTCGATACCGGCACAGATACCATGACAGGTGGTCGTATAAAAAAGGTGCAGGAATATGTTGGAAATGAACCATTTATGCTGACATATGGCGATGGGGTATCTGACATAGAAATACCAACGCTTATTGAATTTCACAAGTCTCACGGCAGACTAATCACCATGACCTCTGTACAGCCAGAAGGAAAATTCGGGGCTTTACAAGTAGGGGAAGATCATAAAGTACTCTCTTTCATGGAAAAACCAAAGGGTGACGGAACCTGGATCAACGGGGGCTTTTTTGTTTGCCAGCCTGAAGTCTTTGATTATATTCCAGATGGCGATCAGGTCATCTTCGAACGTGAACCGTTGGAAAAAATGGCCAGTGCCGGGGAACTCTATGCCTATAAGTACGATGGATTTTGGAAGCCGATGGACACCCAACGGGAAAAATTCCAATTGGAAGATATGATTGAAAAAAAACAAGCACCCTGGATCAAGTGGTAACAAGCAATCTGACCATACAAAATCTTTTTAACGGACTTTATCGGGGCCGAAATGTACTGGTGACAGGGCATACCGGATTTAAAGGGTCATGGTTATGTCTATTGCTTAACAAACTGGGTGCAACGGTTTCCGGTTATGCTCTTGATCCGCCAACAACGCCCAGTTTGTATCAGGAAGCAAACATTGACGAACTGATTACATCCTACATCGGAGATATCCGTGATTACGAGCATCTGTTTGAGGTATTGCAACAGGTCCAACCAGAGATTGTCATTCACATGGCAGCCCAGCCGTTGGTACTGGAGTCGTATAAGAATCCGGTTGACACCTATGCGGTGAATGTCATGGGAACCGTTCATGTACTCGAGGCTTGCAGGCAGACTACCAGCGTCAGGGCTATTGTCAATGTGACAACTGATAAATGCTATGAAAACCGCGAATGGCCCTGGGGCTATCGTGAAAATGAACCGATGGGTGGTTTTGATCCCTATTCCAACAGCAAAGGTTGTTCTGAATTGGTGACAGCGGCTTATCGCAGATCTTATTTTAATCCTGAAACATACCATCAGCATCACGTGGCTTTGGCTTCGGCCCGGGCTGGAAACGTCATAGGAGGAGGTGACTGGGCGAATGACCGGCTAATTCCCGATTTTGTCCGTGCCATTTCAACAGGTGAAAAAGTTCGCATTCGAAGTCCGTATGCCATACGACCTTGGCAACATGTGTTGGAACCATTGACAGGATACCTGACCCTGGCTGAAAAACTATATTCTGAAGGTTCGCGGTTTGCCGAAGGCTGGAACTTCGGACCAGAAGACAGTGATGCCAAAAATGTAGAATGGATTACTAAAACCATTTGTGGATTATGGGGTGACGGAGCTGCTTATGAAGTGGAAATGAATCCTAAACCGCACGAAGCAAATTACCTGAAGCTTGATTGTTCCAAAGCAAAAGCCGGACTGGGCTGGTATCCACGATGGACTATCGAAACAACTCTGAAAAGTATTGTGACCTGGAATAAAGCCTGCATCAACGGAGAAAACCTCAGGAAAGTAACAGAGCGTCAGATAGAAGACTATTTCTTTTCTACAGCAAAAACAACCAGATAACGATCACATGTCCGATTACAAACAACTTCGAAAAGAGATTATCAGTAAAACAATCGAGTATTATCAGGCTCGTTTTGTTCAGAAACCCTTTATCCCGGGCGAAAATCGCGTCAATTATGCCGGTCGTGTGTTTGATGAACAGGAAATAGTAAATGCCGTGGAAGCTTCCTTGGATTTTTGGCTGACTGAAGGGCGTTTTTCTGAAGCATTTTCAGAAAAGATTGCAGACTACCTTGGTGTTGAACATGTGTTGCTGACAAATTCCGGTTCATCCTCTAATCTGTTGGCGTTGTCGGCCTTGACGTCCGAAGCCTTGGGTAATAGGCGACTAAAACCTGGTGATGAAGTCATTTCTGTCGCTGCCTGTTTTCCATCCACTGTGGCACCGGTTTATCAATGCGGTTTGATCCCTGTTTTTGTTGATGTAGCTATTCCAACCTATAACATCGATGTTGAAATGATGCGCAAAGCTGTCTCTCCCAAAACGCGGTGCATCTTCCTGGCTCATACCCTCGGGAATCCCTACAACATTGATGCTGTCATGAAACTGGCCAAAGAACACAATCTTTGGGTAATTGAAGACAACTGTGATGCTTTTGGCAGTGATTATAAGGGAAGAAAGACCGGAACTTTTGGCCATCTTTCAACCATTTCATTTTATCCGGCACATCATATTACGACCGGTGAAGGTGGTGCTGTTTGTACTAATGACCCACAATTGGGCAAACTCATACGTGCATTCCGTGACTGGGGCCGGGATTGTTATTGCTCAGGTGGAGAAAACAACACCTGCGGAAAACGGTTTTCGCAACAATTCGGGAATTTACCCTTCGGATTCGACCATAAATACGTGTATTCAGAATTGGGCTATAACCTAAAGATGACAGATATTCAGGCGGCCATAGGTTCCTCACAAATGGATAAACTTCCCGATTTCTGTCTGAGCCGTAAAGAACACTTCAACGAATGGACACGGGTATTTTCCAACTATCCTGACTATTTCATTTTGCCGAAAGCCACTGAAGGTGCTGATCCTGCCTGGTTTGCCTATATTGTTACCGTGAAAGATACGGCACCGTTTAAACGGGATGACCTGACGCGTTACCTGAACAGCAATCTGATTGAGACACGCAATCTCTTTGCCGGAAATATCACCAAGCAACCTGCTTACATTCATCAGGAATATCGCCTGGCAGATCATTTGAATAATACGGATATTATCATGAACAATACCTTTTTTCTCGGAACCTACCCCGGATTAACAAAAGACATGTTTGATTATGCCGGAAACGTTTTAGAATCGTATATCCAAGGTTTTTCAAAATAGCAGGCATGCTGGCAAAAAAATACCGATCAGAAGTTGTATCCATCGTAAATCCTTTGGAGGGTATTTACACCCTGGAGTTTTGTTCATTAGGGCATGCCTATAAATATGCTCCCGGACAATTTCTGCATATAGCCATTGATGATACTTACGATGGTACCAGTCAATGGCCTGAGTCACGCTGTTTTTCCATGCAAAGTCATCCTGGTCAAGAAACCATACGGATTACCTATGCTGTCAAAGGGTCGTTTACCAGAAAAATGGAAAAAAATCTTAAGGTTGGCTCTGACGTATGGCTTAAGCTTCCTTACGGGGAGTTGTTTACTCAGGAGCACAATAAAGAGCAGACTGTTTTTATTGCCGGAGGGACGGGAATAACGCCCTATCTCTCCTTGTTTACCCACGAATCATTCAGGGATTATCTGAATCCGCGCATCTATCTTGGATTTCGCTCTGGAGATTACCATATCTACCAGCAAGAACTAAGCCAATCGCAGAATCCATCAAGACAGGTTACGCTTTTTTTTGAGAATACTGATGGGATCATTGATATCCACCGGATTTTTCAGGAGAATGGTACTGATGCCAGCTACTTTATTTCCGGCCCTCCTGCCATGATAAAGGGGTTCCGGCAAGTCCTTGCTGATTATCAGGTGCCCGTCTCACATATATTGACCGATGACTGGGAATAAACGAATCTGAAATCCTTAAAAAAGTTGACATGAAACGAGCATGCTTGTAAAAGCACCCAAGCGTGGTATAATTAGGGCATGCGGCGTTCCATACTACCTTGAACAAAAAATTAGTATAGTATGAAACTAATCAGCATTGTTACACCTTGTTATAATGAGGAGGAAAATGTAAAGAATCTGTACCAGCAAGTCAAAGCGGTTTTTGACGGTTTGCCTGAGTATCAGTATGAACATATCTTCATTGACAATTCGTCGATCGACAAGACGGTCGCTATATTGAAGGGACTTGCAAAAGAAGATAAAAATGTCAAAATCATCGTAAATATTCGGAATTTCGGGCATATTCGTTCGCCCTATTACGGTTTGCTTCAAAGCAACGGAGACGCTGCCATTTTAATGGCTGCTGATTTACAGGATCCTCCGAAACTAGTTGTTGATTTTGTCCGGAAATGGGAGGAAGGATATAAAATCGTTATCGGCACTAAAAATAAAAGCAATGAAAATAAGCTGATGTTCTTCATCCGGAAAATTTTCTACCATCTCATATCAAAAATATCCGAAACCAACCAGATTAAAAACTTTACCGGTTTCGGGCTATATGACCGGTCTTTCGTTGACATATTGAAGAAAATCGAAGAGCCTTACCCGTATTTCAGAGGACTTGTTTCTGAATTGGGATTCAATATCATTGAAATCCCCTTTGTTCAACCCAAAAGGGATAAAGGAAAAACAAATAATAACTTCTACACATTGTATGATATGGCAATGCTTGGTTTTGTCAATTATTCAAAATTGCCCTTACGATTGTCGAGTTTTATAGGTTTTGCCGTAGCTATCATAAGCGTATTGGTGGCCTTGGCGTATTTGATATACAAACTTATTTTCTGGGATGAATTCCAGTTAGGTATGGCGCCGTTGGTAACCGGCATTTTCTTTCTCGGCGGTGTTCAATTGTTTTTTTTGGGAATTATCGGTGAATACATCGGCACCATTTTTACTCAGGTAAAAAACAGGCCCCTCGTTATTGAAAAAGAACGGATCAATTTTTAATATCCTACCATCAAAATATGGTTCAATTGCCTGTTTTTATAAAGAAAATCCTGGAAAACAAGCTTGTCCGGTTTTTTCTGGTAAGCGGACTCAATACGGTATTCGGATATGGAGTATACGCGTTACTACTCTTTGTTAAAGTGCCTTATCCCCTGGCGTTGCTCACCAGTACCATCGTGGGCGTCCTCTTTAATTTCAAAACAATAGGAGTCATTGTTTTTAGAAACGGAAATAACAAGTTGATATTCAAATTTTTCTGTGTTTATGGAATAACCTATTTGTTCAATCTGGGAGGGATTACCTTATTAAAACAGATTGACGTTGACACGTATCTGGGTGGCTTAATCATGCTTGTACCAACCGGATTGCTTTCGTTCCTGCTCAATAAACTAGTTGTTTTCAAATCAGGTAGCAAAATAAAAACCAAGGCATAAAATGACCGGAAAAAATCCCAACTACCAGTGGTTCTTTTATATAACAATGGCCCTTTTGGTCGTCTGGAACATCTATACACTCAGATTCTGGCCGGTTGCCTGGTACGATGAAATTATTTTAGCCTCGATTACGGATTCCTTCATGAATGGAGATGGTTTTGTGTTGGGTGTTGAAAACGGGGAAAACATCCTGACATATGGCCCTGTCTATTTTTTACTGACCTCTCTGTCTTGTTCAATCGGTGGCTTTACCATTTTCTCTTTTCGGTTGGTGAATCTGCTTTTTTCCTTTCTTACCATAGTGCTCACCTATAAAATCATGGACGTGTTCTCCGTCAGGAAAGGAATACGAATGGCAATAACTTTGTTGTTCCTGATTGATATCCTTTATCTGGGAAATGCCCATTCCGGAAGGATGGAATTTGTCGCGTTATTTTTTGCCTTGATACCGTATTATTTATATTACACGAAAAAAGATACGTTTATTGTCATTAGCAGTTCGGTTTTAGTGGCGACAGTGGCGTTTATGACGACTCCGAGAATAATTATTATTCTTCTTCCAATTGTTTTGTTTGTATTTATCCGGTTAATTAAAACAAAGAAGTGGATGTTGCTCATTCCCTTTTTTGCCATTCCGGCGGGTATGTACCTGGTGTGGATTTTTTGTTCATACGGCTCTTTATCAAACATGTTAAGTTACTATACTTCTTCTGGCAAATCCGACGGGCCATCACTTTGGGAAAATTTTGTCGGGGGAAATTTTAACATCATGAAATGGCATATTCCGCTATTGATGGCGGTATTATTCACGGTTGTGGACCAACTTAGAAAGAAAAAATACCAGGATATGTTATTACTGACATTGCCGGTCATTCTTTTTTATCTGATCGTTTTTGATACCGGTATGTATGCTGCTTTGATACTGCCTTTCTTTTACCTGTTACTGGCAATTGGATTAAACAGCGTGCTGGAATACAGGAAAGGACTGAAATATGTCTATGTTGCCTTGGTTGGTTTGTGCTTTATAGTAAATAGTGGTTACTTTGTTCTGAAATCAGGCACCGTTGTATTGTTCAAAGAAACAAGGGATGAAAGATTGTTGAATAAATGGTTTCAGGCACAGGTTCCGGAAGGTAGCAGGGTAATAGGCAGTTCTTCCTATTACTATGCTTGTCATGCAAATAACTGCGCGTTTAAACGGATGTGCGGAAATCTTTCATACAACGATTTGTATACGGGTTTTAAACCTGAGTATATGATTATCAACTCCTGCGAGGATGTGCCAAAGGTCTTCGAAACTCAACACAAATTCAAGGCTGAAAAGATTGCCCATTACAATCCGAGGAAAGAAAGTAGTAACGTCATACCTCAACTTCGAAAGTTTGTTTTTAATATCACGACAACCTATGAAGGGGATCTGTACCGGATCGTCTATTAAACTTCATCCCAAACTAATTTGACGGATTTTTTTTGCAAAATGCATAAATATAGAAAAATTTCTTTAATTTAACCGTCCGAATGATTGGCATTTTTTTGTGATTGCTGCTTTTTTGCATACCCGTTGCTTCTTGGTTAAGAAGCCGATCAAAGCATAAAGAAGTTGGATAATGAAATTTTATCCTGAAACATATTCCATTCCGGATGAACGGATGAAGCCGTTTATCAATCCCCTGGAGATAGGGGACTATATTAATCATACCATTCCATCAAAAGAAAAAGTCCGCGACATCGTAACTAAATCGCTGGCAAAACAACGGCTGAATCTTGGCGAGGTGGCCTGTCTTGTCAATGCCAACGATCCTGAATTGATTGAGGAAATCAAGGAAGGTGCCAAAACACTAAAACGTACCATTTACGGAAACCGGATAGTTTTATTCGCACCACTTTATATTGGCAATAAATGTTCCAACGATTGCACGTATTGTGGATTCAGGGCGTCCAATAAAGAGGCCGTCCGTAAAACACTTTCCGACGAGGAAATTGTTCGGGAAATCGAATCACTGGAAGACAAAGGACAGAAACGACTAATCCTGGTGTATGGCGAAAATGTCCAGTACAATCCTGAATTCATCGCTCATTCCGTCAATATTGCCTATCGTGTAAAAAAAGGTAATGGAGAGATCAGGCGTGTGAATATCAATGCTGCTCCGCTTGACATCGAAGGATTTAAAACCGTCAAAAAAGCAGGAATCGGTACCTATCAGATTTTTCAGGAAACATATCACCCTGGTGCCTATCAGACATACCATTTACGGGGAGAAAAAGCAGATTATGGTTACAGGTTGACAGCTCTGGACAGAGCACAGGAGGCTGGCATTGATGATGTCGGGATCGGCGCTTTGTTCGGCTTGTATGACTGGAGGTTTGAGGTGCTGGGGCTGGTTCGTCATACCAATCACCTGGAAGCCTGTTACAATGTTGGACCGCATACGATTTCTTTCCCCAGAGTTAAAGATGCCTCCATGCTGGATTTAGGCACCCGGTATTTTGTCGGTGATGAGGATTTTACCAAGCTGGTGGCCATCCTGCGACTGGCAGTTCCCTATACTGGAATGATTCTGACCGCCAGGGAACCGGCCTTGCTTCGAAACGAAATCATTCAATATGGTGTTTCTCAAATTGATGGTGGGACAAAAATCGAACTGGGCGGCTATTCAGAAAAGGCAGATGCCGAAAAAAACCTGAACAGAGGGCAGTTCCGTATCAATGATGATCGTTCATTGAATGAAATCATCGATGAATTACTGGAGCAGAAAATGATCCCTTCTTTTTGTACAGCCTGTTACAGGCTGGGAAGAACCGGAGAACATTTCATGGAGTTCTCCGTTCCTGGATTTATCAAACGCTTTTGTACGCCGAATGCCATCCTTACATTGGCGGAATACCTGGTCGATTATGCGCCCGAACAAACAGCCCTGAAAGGATGGGAAGTCATTCATGAAACGATTGGAAAGATGGATGATGAAACAATGAAATCGGCCATTTGTGTAAAGATGGAACAACTGAAAACGGGGAAGCGGGACTTATATTTTTAAGGTGTGCCTATGGAACGAGCATGCTTGTAAAAGCGCCCAAGCGTGGTATTACTCGACATGCGATGTTCCATCTGGCCTTAAACGAAAAATATATTATCAGATGAAAGGTCGGGATTTACAACCGCACATTGGGATTTTTGGCCGGAGAAATGTAGGTAAAAGTTCCTGTATCAACGCCCTGACAGGACAGGATGTGGCTGTTGTTTCGGATATCCCCGGCACAACAACAGATCCTGTCAGAAAATCCATTGAACTGTTTGGCATCGGACCCGTCATCCTGATCGATACGGCTGGTATTGACGATACAGGGGATCTGGGTGAAAAGCGCCTGGTTAAAACAATGGGCATACTTCATAAGATAGATTGTGCCATCCTGCTGATTGCTGACAATACCTATGGTGAATTTGAAGAAAACCTTATTTGTCAATTCAACAAATACACGATTCCCTATTTTATCATTTATAATAAGACCGATAAGGAACCGATTCTGAACGAAACCATCAATAAGATCAGGCAATACACGGACGTTCCTGTTGTTGAATACAGTGCAACAACCAACCATAACGCTGGTATCGTCATTGAAACCCTTACACAAGTCATTCCAGACTCAGCTTATCAGCATACTTCGTTGCTAAAAGGCATAATAGGTTCGGAAGATGTTGTCTTACTTATTACGCCTATTGATTCGGAAGCCCCTGAGGGACGTCTGATATTGCCTCAGGTCATGACAATCCGTGATGTGCTGGACAATGATGCGATCAGTGTGGTTGTTAAGGAAACAGCAGTTACGACGTTCCTGAGCAAAACAGACATAAAGCCAACATTGGCTATCACTGATAGCCAGGTATTTGATAAGGTATCAAAACTATTGACTCCGGATATTCCATTGACCAGTTTCAGTATAGCTTTTGCCCGTTTACGTGGGCCTTTTAATGAGTATATCAAAGGGACAAAACACATCGCCGACCTGCAGGATGGTGACAGGATTCTGATACTTGAATCGTGTACTCATCAGGTAAGTTGTGATGATATCGGACGGGTGAAAATTCCACGTTGGCTGACCGCTTTTATCAATAAGGAACTAACCGTTGATGTTGTTGCAGGATTACATGAAATAACGCGTCCAATAACCGATTATGCCTTGATTATTCAGTGTGGAGGTTGCATGATTACCAGAAAACAAGTTTTTGGTCGCTTGTCTGATGCCATTGAAGCCGGTGTTCCGGTGACCAACTATGGACTGGCGATCGCCTATATGAACGGAATACTTGACAGAGCCATTGCTCCCTTTATATGAAGACTGTAGCTAACATATTGACCAGGAAAGAACTATCAAAACATGACGTTGTCCGGCTACTTTCAATCTCCAATCCGGATGATCAACATCGTTTGATTAAAAAGGCCTATTTTGTCAAAGAAACAATTGTTGGAAAAAAAGTCTATCTGCGGGGTTTGATTGAGTTTTCGAATCAGTGCAGAAAAAATTGCCTCTACTGTGGTATAAGAAAAGATAATAGCAACGTGACCCGCTATTCGATGTCTGACGATGAGATTCTTCAACTAGTTGAGTATGCTTTGAGAAATCAACTGACAGACATTGTTCTTCAATCCGGTGAATTGGACAACGAACGGTTTACCAGGCGTATCACCAGCCTCATAAGGGCCATAAAAAAAGTAGCAGGCACTGATTTTCGTATCACACTTAGTCTTGGGGAACAGTCGAAGGATACGTATCAGGAATGGTTTGATGCAGGCGCACAGCGCTATTTGTTGCGGATTGAAACCAGTAACGAGGCATTGTATAAAAAAATTCATCCTCATGATGAAGTCCATCAGTTCAGGGTTCGTTTGAAATGTCTGGAAACAATTCAGAAAACAGGCTATCAGACCGGTACCGGTGTGATGATTGGTTTGCCCTGTCAGACCATTGATAATCTGGCTGATGATTTGTTGTTTATCAAACACATGGATATTGATATGGTCGGCATGGGGCCCTATCTTGAACACGTGGACACGCCATTGTCTCTTTATAAAGAAGCATTGATGCCACTAGTGGATCGGTATAATCTGTCATTACGTATGATTGCTGTCTTGAGGCTATTGATGCCGTATATCAATATTGCTTCTACGACAGCTCTTCAATCAATTTTTCCTATGGGAAGGGAACAAGGACTGAAAGCTGGGGCCAACGTTATCATGCCTAACCTGACTCCTGTTGATTACAGAAAAAAGTACCTTCTTTATGAGAATAAATCCTGTCTTGATGAAGACGATGATCCATGTTTGGAGTGTCTTAGAAAAAGGATTGGTTTGATTGGGGAGGAATTGATGTTTAACAATCATGGAGATTCAAGGCATTTTACGCAAAGGAGACAAGTAACCAATAATATATACATATGATTACAAAAGATGAGGTATGCAATATTCATACCATGACAGAGGAAGAAAAATACATTCTTCTTGAAAATGTGATCAACGACTACGACCGGAAGGAGACTAACCTGATTCAAGTATTGCATTTGGCACAAGCCATATTCGGTTACCTTCCTGCCGAAGTTCAGCATTTTATTGCTGACAAAATGGAATTATCCGTTTCGAAGGTAAACAGTGTACTGACGTTTTACTCTTTTTTTTCAACCAGGCCGAAGGGAAAATATACGGTTTCCGTTTGTCTGGGAACGGCTTGCTACGTCCGTGGCGGCAAAGAGGTATTGAATAAACTGAAGGATGTTTTGGGCATTGATGTAGGCGAAACCACTGAAGACAAGGTTTTTTCGCTTTCGGTCATGCGCTGTATCGGATCGTGTGGACTGGCACCTGCAATGACCATCAACAACAAAGTATACAAACAAGTCAGCCCGAATAAGATTCAACGCATTCTCGGAATGCTGAAATAGGCCGTACTATCATCAGATAAACCAAGAGCATAATAAATAAATCCATGAAACGAGCATGCTTGTAAGAGCACCCAAGCGTGGTATAATTTGGGCATGCGGCGTGCATACTACCTTAATTTAAAAATAGATATTATAGTATGAAACGAGCATGCTTGTAAGAGCACCCAAGCGTGGTATAATTTGGGCATGCGGCGTGCCATCTGGCCTTAAACAAAAAATATTATCAGATGAAAATCAACTCACTTACTGATCTTGAAGCGATTAAAAACGAATATCTGATAAAAGAGAAGGATTATCCGTTTATCGCTCACATTTGCTATGGTGCAGGTTGTTTGTCTTCAGAATGCAAGGAATTCAAGGAGGCATTCATAAAAGCATTGGAAAATGAAAACCTGCTGACAAAAGTCAAAATCAATCTGACCGGGTGTATGGGTGCATGTACCTTGGGGCCAACGTTAATCATCAATCCGGGCAATACGTTGTACTGCAACCTTAATCCTGCCAGTGCGACGGCGATTGTCAATGAACATATACGAAAAGGCAGGATTGCTGATAAGTATTGTTACAAAGATCCTGAAACCGGAAAAGCTATTCCCAACCTGAATAAAATCCCGTTTTTTAAACATCAAAAAAAGATTGTGCTTAAAAGATGCGGTATAATAGATTTTACATCAGTTGATGAGTACATAGCCCATGATGGATACATGGCACTGGAAAAAGCCCTCCACTCAATGACCCCAACCGATGTTATTGAAGTAATTAAAAAATCGGGTTTGCGTGGTCGTGGGGGTGGTGGTTTTCCAACAGGGTTCAAATGGGCAATGGCCAATAAAGAAAAAAACGACCAGAAATACATCATTTGCAATGCCGACGAAGGAGATCCGGGTGCATTTATGGATCGCAGTTTGCTCGAAGGTGATGCTCATTCCATTATAGAAGGTATGTTGATTGGCGGATATGCCATAGGAGCCTCCAACGGTATTGTTTATATCCGTGCCGAATACCCGATTGCTATTGAACGATTGACCATGGCTATCAAGGCGGCACGGGAACGGGGGCTTTTAGGTGAAAAGATTTTGGAAAGTAATTTCAGGTTCGATATAGAGATACGAATCGGAGCCGGTGCTTTTGTTTGTGGTGAAGAAACAGCCTTGATGGAATCTGTCGAAGGAAGAAGGGGTGAACCCCGGCAAAAACCACCTTTCCCGGTGCAGAGTGGTTTATTTAAAACCCCCACCGTGATCAACAATGTTGAAACGTTGGGCAACATTGCCCAGATTATCCTTAAAGGAGCCGATTGGTTTGCTTCCATCGGAACGGAGAAAAGCAAGGGTACAAAAGTCTTTGCACTTGCGGGTGATATTGTACACAAAGGATTGATTGAAGTGCCCATGGGGGTTACCTTGGGCGAAATACTATATGAAGTCGGTGGAGGTATTCCGAGAGGAAAAACCTTTAAGATGGCTCAAACCGGAGGACCGTCTGGTGGTTGCCTCACACCCGCCCATCTCAATACACCGATTGATTACGATTCGTTGACCCAGCTTGGGGCCATTATGGGCTCAGGTGGTTTAATCTGTGCCGATGAAGATACCTGTATGGTTGATATGGCCCGTTTTTTTATGGATTTTGTTCAGGATGAATCTTGTGGAAAATGTGTTCCTTGCCGTATCGGAACCAAACGCATGCTGGAAATACTCGAACGAATTACGTGTGGAGAAGGAAAAGAAGGTGATATTGAACTTCTTGTTGAATTGGGTAATTCCATCAAAGATGCTGCTATTTGTGGTTTGGGCCAGACAGCACCCAATCCGGTGTTAAGTACCATAAAATATTTCAGGCATGAATATGAAGAACATATCCGCCAGAAATATTGCCGGGCTGGTGTTTGTAACAATTTGTTCCTGTCTCCGTGCCAGAATGCCTGTCCTGCTGGTGTCAATGTGCCCGGCTATATTGCCTTGATTGCAGCAGGCCGGGTACGTGATGCGTATAATCTGATCCGTCAGGAAAATCCATTTCCATCCGTTTGCGGCAGGGTTTGTACCCATCCATGTGAAAGCAAATGCCGGCGTGGTCAATTGGATGAAGCCATAGCCATTGCCGACCTGAAACGGTATGCCGCCGATTATGTACTCAATTCCGGTGAACCGTTCATGAGCCTGAATTTCCAGAAAAACGGCAAATCCGTAGGGATAATAGGCGCTGGTCCATCGGGTCTTACCTGTGGTTATTATTTGTCACGATTAGGGTATACAGTTGATATATATGAAGAAAAAAGTGTGGCTGGCGGTATTCTGGCATATGGTATTCCTGAGTATCGGTTACCAAAAGAAGAGTTGAAAAAAGAAATCGATTCCATTACGCAGTCGGGCATAAATATTCTGTACAATACCAAGGTCGGGAAAGAAATCTCGTTCAATGAATTGAAATCAAGGTACAATGCTGTTTATATTGCCATAGGTACCCAGCTCTCACGAAAAATCGGCATTGAAGGCGAAGAATTGAACGGGGTTTATCACGGTCTTGATTTTCTAAAAGATACTACGTTAAAGAAAAATGTAGAAGTCAGGGGCGTTGTTGCTGTGATTGGCGGTGGCAGTACGGCCATAGATGCAGCCAGAACAGCCATTCGTCTTGGCGCTCAAAAAGTTATAGTGCTATATCGGAGAACCATTGAAGAGATGCCGGCTGACAAACGGGAAATAGATGACGCTCTTGACGAAGGGGTTATTCTGCATGAGTTGATTTCGCCCGTGCGTTTTATCGGATTTGGCAAAGTCTCCCGGATTGAATGTGTCAAAATGATGCCAGGTAAGTTTGGAAAAGACGGTCGCCGTGTTCCGGTGGAAATACCTGATTCCAACTTTATGATTGACATTGACATGGCTATTCCGGCAGTAAGCCAGTATGCCGATTTGCCGTTTATTACCAAAACCGAAGTAGGTATCACTGATTGGGGAACCTTTATTGTGGATCCTTATAACCAGATGACTACACAACCGGGTATATTTGCCGGTGGTGATATTGCCCGTGGTTCCGATGTAGTGATTACGGCGATTGCTGATGGTAAGAACGCCGCCAGATCCATTGACAAGTATTTGGGAGGAACTGGAAAACTGAATATTGGTGAGCCGATTGAAATTCCTTCAAAAAGTATTGATGAGGGAAATACGGTGGAGCACGAACGGTTTAAGATGCGATGTCTTGATTCGATACAACGAAAGGGCAATTTTGAAGAGGTTCAGCAAGGTTTTCATAAACTGAATGCCATTGCTGAAGCCATGAGGTGTTTACAATGTTCAAAGCGTTAAATGGCCAAAAAGATACAACTATGATAAAACTGACCATCAATGATAAAGAGGTTCAGGTAAAAGAGGGGACCACCATTTTCAAAGCAGCCAGACAGAATCACATGCTAATTCCTCACTTTTGTTATCTGGAAAATGTTCATCAGATAGGCTCCTGCCGTATCTGTGTCGTAGAGGTGGAAGGATCAAAAAACCTTATGGCATCCTGCGTTACCGAAGCAAAAGAGGGTATGGTTGTGCATACCAATTCAGAACGAGTGCGCAATGTACGAAAAGTGATCTATGAACTGATGCTTTCTGACCACCCCAAAGAGTGTCTCAGTTGCTTGCGAAACCAGAATTGTGAATTACAGGAACTGGGAAATTTGATACAGATCAGCGATCATAAATACGACGGAGTGAAATCGAAAGATTTCGTAGACGATTCAAGTCCATCCATTGTTCGTGATAGTTCAAAATGCATCCTGTGTCGTCGATGTGTGACCGTATGTAATGAAATACAGGGTGTTGGCCTGATGAATCCGCATCATCGAGGTTTCTCTACTTTTATTGGTCCGTCGGAAGACGAACTACTCGGTGAATCCATTTGTGTTAACTGTGGACAATGTGTATTGGTCTGTCCGGTCGGGGCGCTGAAAGAAAAAGATTCGTCAGAACAAGTATGGGAAGCGTTATACGATGGTTCAAAAACTGTCGTTGTACAAACGGCACCGGCTGTCCGTGCTGCGCTGGGTGAAGTGTTTGGCTATGAGCCTGGCACGCTGGTGACCGGAAAGATGGCTTCAGCTTTGCATGAAATCGGTTTCAACTATGTGTTTGACACCAATTTTGCTGCCGACCTCACCATCATGGAGGAAGGCACCGAATTTCTGGAACGAGTAAAAACCAGACTCACTTCAAAAAAGAAAACTGCTGTTCTGCCGATGATTACCAGTTGCAGTCCGGGTTGGATCAAATACATCGAACACCGATATCCTGAACAATTACCTCATTTATCAAGCTGCAAATCCCCCCACATGATGCTGGGTGCGCTGACAAAAACGTATTTTGCAGATAAAATGGGAATTGATCCGGCATCCATTTACGTGGTGTCGGTCATGCCGTGTACGGCAAAGAAATTCGAAATTATCCGCCCCGAGATGTATAACAAGGGATTGGCCAACGTCGATGCCGTCATTACCACCCGTGAATTGGGACGTATGATTAAAGACGCCGGCATTGATTTTGCCAATTTGCCTGATGGTACCTTTGACAGCCCTTTGGGGCTTTCTTCTGGTGCCGCCGATATCTTCGGAACTACCGGAGGGGTCATGGAAGCTGCATTACGTACAGTCTATGAGCTGGTTACAGGGTGCGAACTCCCAATGGAGAAACTGCATCTGAAGCCATTGATGGGGCTTGAACGGATAAAAACAGCGGAACTAACCATCGAAAATCCGTTGCCCGATTATGCTTTTCTGGCAGGAGTAACGGTAAAAGTGGCTGTTACCAGTGGATTGAAAGGCGCATCCGCATTACTGGAAGAAATTAAAAACGGAACAAGTCCCTATCATTTCGTTGAAGTGATGGGGTGTCCAGGCGGTTGTATCAGCGGCGGCGGCCAACCACGTCCAGTCAATAATGAAATCCGGATGCGCAGACTGGAAGCAATATACCGTGAGGATGAAGGGAAGGTAATGCGTAAATCACATGAAAATCCGGATATCATTACGATATACCATGAGTTTCTGGGAACCCCGCTTGGCCATCTGTCACATGAATTATTACATACACAGTATACAAACCGAAAAATTAACCAGCAAATTTTTTAACTTTGGGCTATCAATGTTACAGAAAGTCCCATTTTTATGGAAAATGCGCTGAGTCTTCTGGTTCTTTTTGCCCTGGCTTGTCCGGCCATTGTTTTAGCTGATTCGACAATGCAGGACACCCTCAGCATGATGAATTTCTCAGCACCAAACGGATCTGTAACAATAAGCGATATCAGACCGGTTAGGGCATGGATTGACAAGAAAGAGAAACAAACAGTGGATGATTGTTATTATGTCTATAAACCGGTTGTGAAAACTAATTCCAGTCAGGTTTGCTTGAAATACAGAGGGGTCGTTCGTGCTACCAAATACATTGAAACGAATACAGAAACAGCGGAGGAACGAATTTTTTATCAAACAGCCGGATACCGGCTGAATCCTGGTGATGTACTGAAACGACATAACGATTTAGGATTGGAGGCAAGTCTTTCCCGCGAATATGGAGCTGTCGGTGGTATGAATGCCCGCATAGATTATCGTATAGGTAGAATGGTGAATATAAAGGCACTATACGCTTTTTTAGAAGGTGGGGTACAAACAAAAGAATACCGAAACCTATACAGCAATGACATGGAAGACAATTTTTTCGGGCGGTTTGGCCTAGGAGTTGCCAAAGGCTTTCAGTTGTTGCCTGACATAGAACAGCGTACATATATTGGATGTGGAGGCGAAACGGCCTGGGGCTCCCAGGAAATAACGGCCAGTTATGCAAAAATCGGAACCAACCTGTCCCTGAACGTTACCCATAGCGTGCAGGTTTATGGAGGGGTGGCGCTCTATGTGTTTGGAAAAGCCTACGATGAAGAAGAAAACGAACTGCCCTTTTCCTGGAATCAATACTTTCCTGGAAGAAACGGTATAACAACAAATCTTGGAATCAAAGTAGGATTCTAAGACTAGTTAAATAAAAATCACACGATGACTGTAGCCCGTTTTGGTGTATCTTTGGAAAGTGACTTACTGGAGGCGTTGGATGAGTTTGTTCTGTCGGACAAATTTCCCAACCGGTCTCAAGCCATCCGGCACTTGATTGAAAAGAATCTGGTGGAAAAAAAGTGGAAATGCAACAACATCGTTGCCGGAGCAATTATTCTTACTTACGATAATAACAAGAATGATATTCAGATCAAATTAGCGGATAGTAAAAAAAATGCGATTAACGAAATCCTTTCCGTACAGATATTTTACATTACTGCAGAGAAAGTCCTTGAGGTAATTGCCGTAAAAGGGCCCTCCTATAAACTGACTGAGCTATCAGATAGTATGATTAGCATAAAGGGTATTGAACATGGCAAATTGATTATGAGTAAAGTGGATTAATTTTTTTTGCCAAATAGTAACACGAAAAACAGAAATAATGACACGTGAATTTTTCACCTTCCTTGTTTTGGCTTTATTTGCCAAGCCGGCTTTTTCTCAAACAAACGTAAACGATTCGGTCTGCCTGGATGAAGTGGTGGTGACCGGCACAAAGACCGGAATTTCACGCAAGATTGTTCCCATGACTGTTTCTCAGGTTTCAAGAAAAAATATTGAACACAGTGGCCAGCTAAATATTCTTACGGCACTGAACACGTATATACCAGGTGTTTTTGTCACGGAACGGAATATTCTGGGATTTGGTGTTTCTACCGGCGGTTCCGGAGCAGTCAGTATTCGTGGTGTAGGTGGTTCACCAAATACAGGCGTGTTGGTTCTGATTGATGGCCATCCTCAATATCAGGGCATCTTTGGTCATCCCCTTCCTGATGCTTATGTTGCGTCTGATGTAGAGAAAGTAGAAATCATACGTGGTCCTGGTTCCATCCTATATGGTTCGAATGCAGTAGGTGGAGTAATCAACATCATTACCAGAAAGACAGAAAAAGAAGGATTTAGTGGAAATGTCGGTGCATCGTATGGATCTTACAATACGCAGAAATACTACGGTACATTGGGTTTCAATAAGAAAAAAATACGTGCTTTTGCTTCTGTTAATCACGATCAAACAGATGGTATCCGTGAGCATACAGATTTCAATATAACCAATGGATTTACAAAAATCGGCTACGAACTAAATAAACATGTTAACCTTTCAGCCGATGTGAGTATGGCCGGTTTCTTTGCCAATGACAATGGTTCAATTTATGATCCAGCACTATTCAGTATAGATATCCAACGTGGTAAGACCTCTTTTGCGGCAGAAAACAAACATGATGGGATCGAAGGTGCCTTTAAACTCTATCATAACTTTGGAACACATGATTTATCCGATGGCTGGCATTCGACCGACAGGAATTCGGGATTGATGTTCTATCAAACGTTGAAACTATTGCCGGGCAATAGTGTTACTCTTGGTACGGATGTAAAACAATTCGGTGGGACGGGCAGTTCAGGTGTGGCCGCCAATCAATTGAAAACGGTCAATGAATCGGCTCTTTATGCATATACTCAGCAACAGGTATTAAAAAAACTTACGATAAGTGCGGGTTTACGATGGGAAAACAATTCGATTTACGGAAATGAATGGATTCCTTTGGGAGGTCTCAATTACAACCCGACGGCCATTACAACCATTAAAGGTTCCATCTCGAAAGGTTTCCGCAGCCCAACCATCATGGAATTGTATCTGTTTGCACCGAATGCCAATTTGGAACCTGAACGAATGATCAATTATGAAATCAGCTGGCTGCAAAGTCTGTTTGATGCTCATTTGAGTTTTGAACTTACAGCATACAAAGCCAAGGGCGATAATATGATTCAGGTGGTTGGCGTATACCCTGACATGCAACGGCAAAATGTTGGTTCTTTTACCAATCATGGCATTGAAAGCTCAGTCAGGTATTTCGTTAAGAAGGATTTATATGTATATGCGAATTATAGTTACCTTGATTTAAGTACCCCTGTTGTTGCTGCACCTCGTCAGCAGATAAACCTGAGTATTAATTACTCGTATAAAATATGGAATCTGAATGCCTCACTCCAGCATATTGAAAAGCTCTACACGTCAATTTCGCCGGAAATCACAACAAATTACACCTTGTTGAATGCTCGTTTAATGGCAAGACTGTTCAAAAACTTCGAGGTGTTTGTTGCAGGCAACAACTTACTGAATCAACAGTATGAAATCAATTACGGCTATCCTATGGCAGGTACTAATGCAAGTATCGGTGCTGATTATCTATTTTAATCAGTTACAAAGAACGATGTAAAATAAACCGAAGGTTAGTGCTTTTTCTGTTTCATCGAAGCCAGTAAATCCCCATAATAATTGTTCAATGCAGAAACAGTCTCATTGAGTTCCTTCATTTGCCTGCGGTACATTTTGGCTTCAGAGGCGGATTCTGACATTTCTTTCAAATAATCAACCGCTTCTTTGTTTTGCAGTCTGTAAATTGTATTAAGGGTATTGATGTTTTTGTTGAGTGCTTCCATTTGTCGCTGATAGTTTTTGGATTCTTCATCTATCATCGATAGAGAGTCGGTGACACCTTTGTATTTGAATACGGTTTCGCCTGTCACTTTGGTAATGGATTTTTCGTAGGCTTTTGCCAGCTTTCCCAGTGATTCATCGGCTGATTTTATCGTTTTAATATAATTTGACGAAGCCGTAGTAATATTATGCATGGCGCTGATGTTTTCAGCTGCTTCTCCCAGTTTTTTCATTCCAAGGCCCAGGTTTTCCAGCATTTCTGGTGTGATATCTGCTTTCTCAAGCATGGCATCAAATTTGGCCAGCGCTACAGAACCGTTGCCATGGCTATAATCAAAACTGCTTCCTAGCGTTTTTTCATATGACTGGTTTTCATTTGATTCATTTAAGGAGGCTACAGCTGTTTCGTGCCCGGGCATTCGAATATAATCAGGGTAGACCTTCGGCTTCTCTTCTTCATTGGTTTCGAAGGCGGAAAAGAAGAAAAGAACGGCTTCTGTACAAAGACCGAGCGAAAGCATGATGCTCGCTCCAGGCAGATGCTCAATTTTAAACAGTGCCCCGATAACCACAACAGATGCACCAATACCGTACAATTTAGCCAGTAATTTTTTAAATGTTTTACCTTGTACTAATTTTTCTATACCGTTCATATCGTTTAAAATTGAGTGTCGATGATTGTTAGGAACTGATGGTAATAAAAAGTGGAGACAGGGTACGGTCGGTGCCATCGGGACCGCGAACAACGATATCTTCAAAAACAATAATTTGACCCCTGTTGGTTTTCTTTATTTCATTCACCATTTCTTCAGTCAGTTGTTCGCCTTTAGCGGTAAAATTATAGACAGTAAAGCCCCTTTCCATTTTCATCTTAAATGAAATGACCTGAAATGACAGATTAAATTCAAAATCATTTGGCATTACGGGCATGATTTTTCCGGCTCCGATCAGATTGTCACGGGAAACAAAACCGTCTTTCTTGCCGGCGATGTGTGGTACGGGGTCAGGAAGAGGCTTCACTCTAAAGTGCTGTACACCCATCGGCCTCATTATATCGTTAATTTTAGCCATAACCGTCACTGTAGCTTCCTTGGCACCGGTGGGCAGGATCGCGATCCATTCGCTTCCGGTCCGGTTTAGCCTTAGCGTGCCAATGGAAATGGTCGGAACAATGCTTTCTTTCGGAATGCCGGAAACAGATATGGACAGTGGATTCTCGACGCCTATGTAAAGAACGTTCATATAGGTGGGCGAAACTGTAACAGAAGGTTGGGCTACAAAGTATTCACTGCTGAAATGATACGTGCGTTCCCTGCCTGAATTGGTCGGTACGCTCACAAATCCGGCATATTGTTGGAATCCCAGGGAGGAAACAGGAAACTTCACCGTCAATCGGCCGTTTTCACGGGCAACTCGTGTAGCAGTCTCCCTCTGACTCTCCTGGAGCGTGTCGACTCCATGCATCAGGTACACGCTGGGACTTGGGCTATGGCTGGTATCGTATGCGGCCACAATTACCTCCGCTTCGTACTCATCACCGGTGAACAGGTAGTTGGTTCTTGGCAAGACCTTGGCTTCAATTCTGTCATACTTGAAATCTTCCGCGATACTTTCCCTGAGCAATCCATTGACTACCTCCAGCTCGGCATTGTCGACCTCCGTGATGAATTTGTTCAGGATGGGAACGTCAGCTGCAAGAGGAATGTCGTAAAAATAATGAAGTTCCCAGTTAAGTTTCTGACCGGACGCATCGTAGTATTCGCCCTCCGTTTCCAGCCCCAGTTTAATATCGTTACGGTATTTCGGGCTGATCAGGTTAAGCATGGCTTTGCGGTATTCGATGATTTTATTCTTCAGTGCTCTAGCCCTACCGTTCGAACCATCCTCAGGCACTCCGATCATGAAACGGGTTGGGTTTGTGTAATCGTCCTTTTTTTTCAATGCTGAAAATGGTCTGGTACGAGCAGAATCCAGGGGGATTTTTTCGGTGGTGGCAATCAGTTCGTCCCGCAGGTTTTCAATGTATTTTGTCATCTCTGCTGACAGCTTCATCGCTTCTTTTGCCTTGTTCCAAAACGGCCCGACTTCAATTTGGTTGAGCATGTATTCTTTTTCGAAGTTTTGATAAGCGCCTTTACGCCGCCCTTCAAAATTTTCATTGGTTAACAGGACACTGCCATTTACTACTGAAAAACCGTTCAGCACGTCTTTGGAAACATTAAGAGCCAGCATGGCTGTCAGTACCAGATACATCATACTAATCATTCGCTGCCTGGGCGTTTCTTTGTGACCTGCCATTGTTGAAGTTTATTGTAGCGAGTATTCGATTGTAATATCGTAGGTCCCTGGATGCAATTGAGAAAAATCGGAAATAGTAATATTTTGAGTTAGAGTGCGGGTAATAGTTTGAGCTGATCCAAAAAGCCATCTTGACGTACTATAAATGCCACTCACTATCGATTGGTACGAAGAAGAAACTGTTACCGTTCCGGTAGAACTCCCCGGGGAATAACTACTTGGACTGGAAGTACTGCTGGCCTGGACAGTTACAGTAAAGCCGGAAGGTATGGATGATGAATAAACATATATGTTGGAGAAGACTCCATCTCCCAAAAAAGACCATTTGTATTTAATTGTTTGGGAAGTATAATTCGATAACGGATTGAGGGGGCAGGAACCCGCCAGGGATACCGAGATGGGTTGATTTAAGTTGCCGAGCGGGATAGATGCCGGGTTTAAATATAAATTTTGACCCCATATTTTGCCAGCCACGAAAAGGAACACGATAAAAGGGAAAATCATTTTATAGTTCATTGTCATTATTTTAACGTGGTTTGAAATTGGATTTGTCGAGCTTTCTTTTTTATCATGATATCTATCTTTTCATCTTCCCCGGATGAAAGTGCAATATTGAATGTCCCGGTGATCAACTGATAACCTAGTGGCAATCCTTTTGGATAAACTTTAACTTGCCAATTACCCGGTCTTAAGTCTTCAAACCTGAAAGTCCCATCTCGGTTAGTGTAAATGCGGAATACTTCTGAGCCATTATTAGCTTCGATTATCAGTTTATCAATTTGTTCTTTGACAGGGATAAATCCCTTCTGGCCGGCTCGTTCATCTTCCTGGATGACGATGTGTCCTGCAATACTTCCCGATTTGGTCAGGGCAATTTCGTAATGGATTATCTTTCCAGGTTCTACAGCGATTAGAATAGGGCCAGGAATTTCTGTGATCGTATTTAGCTCTAGGTTTGATACATCAATGCCAAGTATATGAGATCCAACTGGTAACATCGGAAACTTGAAATTTCCATCTTTATCAGTTATTGTGGCCGATCCGCCCATATTAATCCTGAGACCACTGACTTTTTCTACTCCATGATTGATAATTTTGCCAGTCACGCTGCCCAGGTTTTTCTTTTTGGAAACAGGTATATTAATGGTATGAGTGTAGCGCAATTGCACGTTGTATTCTTTGGTGTCAAGAGAGTTTTTGATCAGGTTGTAATTGGCCGACAGGCTGATTTCGTTGTTGGCATTGATATGTCCGTTCAGGTTAAGAGAAAAAAGACTCCTGTCGGAATTATAATATTGCCATTCGTAGTTGCTGTTATATTGGAGTGAAACTGAAAAACGGTCTTTGATATTGCCTGATAGCATTCCTCCATAATAAAACCGGTCATACCCAGTTACATTCTGCTGTCCACCTTGATAATTTGTATATATGCTGGTTGATAGTCTCTTGCTGAGCCGGTAGTTGAAGGAAAAAGTTCCGTTGTAAAAAATGGATTGTTTATTTTCACTGGTACTCAACAGGTTCTCCATTATACCATAATCACCAAGCAATGTCAGGCTAAATGATCCAAATCGATTTTGCATAGATAGACGGCCATACGTTCTGGTATAGTCAAAAAGAGGATTGATGGATTGATCTTTAAGACTGATGGAGTACCCGCCTAATGAAATCGTGTTTTGTGGTGTAAACCGGTAACTGGTTGAAAGACTTAAATTCTTGCTAAAGGGCATATTGGCATATAGTGTATCCAACGCCATGTAAGTACTGTTTTGGTCGTAACTGGCTGACAAAATGAATTTATTCAGTTGGAGAGAGACTGCCGAACTCAATCGGAGACTGTTGGATATAAAGCCGGGGAAATTCGGATCGGCATACAAATAGTTAATGTGGGCAGATACCGGTGAAAAATTCAACGCCAAAGACGCTTTATACGCTTTGGTTCGTTCTGATTGTTTTTCCCCGGCTGCAACTTCTGCACTGGTTTTCATCCAGGGAAATGGAGTGATGAAAGCAGAAAGGGTGAATAGCTGCATTTGCTGATTGGTTGTGTCTGATTTTACCAAATAACCGGCAGATATGCCATTTTTTGTATTGAAATCATAGTTTGTATAGGCAGCATAAATTTGTTTGACGAGCGGGTAGTACCGCGGAGTGTTAAAGTAGGATCCAACTGACAATTTTTTAATCTTATATTGAAGCTCAACGCCACGCCCACTTCTTGAGGCTTCCGTCAGGTCACTCAAACCAAAATTGTAATCGCCAAGAGTGACCTTGAGTTTTGGTGTACTGTATAATAAATAATACTCATCGTTTAAACCGAATAGAGGGTCGCCGCTACGGTCAGGGCCTCTAAGATGAAAACTCAACGTCTTGTCTTTCATTTTTCCTAGTTCTCCCTGACCACGTATGTCAAACAAACCACTGATCATCTTATCGCCGAAACGATTGCTTGAGGCCGCGATGCCAGCCACTTTCACAGGAAAACGTTCGAATTTATCAAATTTGACATTACCTGATGGAAACACATCAATCGAAGAAGAAACAGATGTCTCCGTTTCCGGTTTGTCAACAATGGTCGCGATGAAGATTATGGTCTGACGTGAATAGCTGGTACTTTTCTTGGAGGTGCTTACGCGATGACTGACAATGACTCCGGAATCTCTGGGGATTATGAGGTGGTTCACTTTGGTTTGTGAACCGTTTATAGCTGTGGTTTTAATTGTTGCATCAAGGTTGGACAGATTTCTGATTAAATAATCAGTTCTCATGGAATCTCCTGCGAAGATAAATTGAGGTGTATTCAGTTTTGTGATGGAAATCTCGTACGTTGGTTTTATATATATGGGAATCTCAATGATGCCAAACGAGTTTATCCCCGCCTTCTCCAATGCTTCCAATACAATGGTGTAATCACCGGACCGAAAATAATTAGGTATTTGGATGCCGATGATTTTATTGAGGCTGGTTCCCTTTTTTATACAAATAGAAGAATAATCCGCAATCAGTTTGCAACTGTCTGCTCCATTGGTGAGCCTGATTTGAATGTCCTTATCGGTATCAGTATAGTTGGTAATCATTACAAGCACATTAATACTGACGCCCGTATCAACTTCTTTTTTTCCGCTGTTCAGTAATTTAAACTCTAAATCGCTGGCTGTAGCCAGAACAGAAGAAAATAACATGAAGAAAATAAGAACGTTTTTTAATGCTCTCAACATTGACAAGCTTTATGACAACTGGAGCATTTTTTTCAAAAATACAATGTGTACTCCAATCCAAAGACATCGTCGTCTGCACCAGCCGCCACAATCATGGCCGTATAGGTTTTTTTGGAAGGCAATCCTTCCAGATCCAGCTTGAACCGAGCTGACGTACCAGGGAAAAGTCCGCGTTTGGGTGCCGTTATGGTTTTTACGATATTTCCTTGTTCATCAAATAGTTGAATGTTGATTTCAGGGGCGATGTAATGTTGACCGTCGTTAACTAAATCAACAGCAAGGAATAGTTTATGATTTTCCCCGTTTATCAAGGTCGGTTCCATGAATTTCAGGGAGCCCTTACCTTTTACGTTCATTTCATTGACGATTTGTATGGCATATCTCGTTGCGGTGCGTATGCTCAGATCCCCTTTTAAATTCGGGTCAATAGGTGCAACTCCCTCGACCATGATGGTACTCCAATAGGTACCAATAACTGAGTCCCCTTGGGGAATTGTTATTTCATAGTCAATCGTACGGGCTTCTTTGCTTTTAAGAATGACCGTTTTGGGGCTGTATTCTACCCAGCCAGCATTAGAACGCTTGTTCGTGCCCGGTTCATCGTAAAAAGTTTGTTCCTGGAAATTGTATAAATAATCTGTCTGGTAAATCCTGACCTCCTGATCGGTAGGATCGTTGTTTTGCATTTTTATCTGCCCTCTGACCGTTTCTCCAGGGTTGGCGTTATATACTTGTTTTAAACTCCCAATAACTTCGACGGAAGCAAAAGTACAAAACGGGAAAAAAAACAACAGCAAGAAGGGCATTAAAGATCTGTTTGGTATCATGATAATTAGATTAAAGCATAAGTTAGACCCTTTTAATTTTGAAATTACGCAAATATATTCGATGTTTCTTGAAAAACCTAATTTTAGGTTGCAAATTGTTTTTTATGGAAAAAACCCATATTGAATGTTTTAAGGTGAAATTGTTCGCTGGATTACTAGTATCACTGTACGGCTGTTAATGTAAATGTTATTACTACTTGGGTGCCTGATGATGCACGGAGGGATTCATACGTTGATGAATTAAGGTCGAGTGCATAAGTGAACTTCAACGGGTAACCGTCGGAAACACCAGTTCCTGAATAACACGAGGCAATTCCAGTGATGACTGGTTTATCTGTTCCGTCCAGCGTAATTGGTGGAGCGATGGTTCCATGGCTACCGACAAAGTTTGCATTGGGTTGCATTGCAACCAAATCAAGGTGGGTACCAACCGGTACGACACCTCCTGTTATCTTTGCTGTTAACGTACGGGTAGAGGATGTGGAAATGACAGATGAAACGAGGAGCCTGGCTGTTGAATCTGATTTGCTGGATTCGACCGATTGACCAGCTTCCTGCTGGTTCAGTTGCAGATTGATTACAACCTCACTCGCTTTCAACAGCGACACTTCCGTTACTCCTAATGTAATTGTGGCTGTTGCGGTGTTTGATTCCGTGTAGTCATCAGCAGTGGCGTTGAAATGTACAAATATCACCGTAATGAGGACATAGAAGCGAAGTACAGTTTTGTAGTGTAACCGCATAGTTTATTAATCAGTCGAATTTTCGTTAACGTCGGATGGAACAGTTGAGATAGTATAGGTTACCGTGATCGTGGCACTTTTAAGGATAGGTGCGTTGGGTATTGCCTCATACGTGTATTTGATAACATATCCATCTCCGTCTGTTTTGCCGGACCAACATGTCTTAATTCCTTCAACCAGGGTTGCTTCCGACTCATTGGAAAGCAGCTGCTGGCCATTTAATGTCCCTTTATTTTCCGGATAAACAAAATTTGTATTTGGGTCAAGCAATTCGACATAGAGCTGTGTCCCAACTAACTCTTCCGAAATCTTGGCAGTGATGGAACGAGATTCTTCATCATTCACAAGAGAGGAAATCCGGAGCCTTGTTTCGTCATTTTCAATGGATGCCGCGATGGCTTCACCTGCCTCAACCGCGCCGGCTAACACAAGTGAAACTTCCGGGCCGGATACAGCAAGAAGCGCCGACCCGGCAACTTGAAGAGTTACAGGTTGTGTCGCAACCCTTGAGTCTTGTCCAATGGCTGTAAAAGGCGTCAAAAACCCGATTATTCCTAATGACAAAGTTATTGACGCCCTTTTAATATGTATAATTACCCCCATAGAAAAGTACTGTACAATCTGGATTTGACCACTATAGAAGCAATGTGGAGAAATAGTCACCGTAACAATTAGTCTGCGGCTTCTTCAGCTGTAATCGTGTATGTCACGACGATGTCCCTACTTACCAAAGTCGTTGCACCATCTTGTTTTGCATATCGGTAAGTAACGACGTATCCATTATCAGGATCCGTTCCTGACCAACAGGTGGTTATGTCGTCAATAACATCAACAGCTGATGTCAATGCTGCCGTTGTCAATTCCTGTTCCCCCGTTGATGTACCCCCGTTGGTTGCTGTTGGAGAAAAGTCGCCAGGATTTGCTAATGTCACAAAAAGCTGTGTTCCGGTTCCGGCTAACGTAGGATTAATACCAGCAGTAATCCGCCTCTTGTTTCCACTTTCCACAAGTGAGGAAATCCGGAGTCGGGTATCAGAGTTACTTATTGTTGTTTCTACTTCCGCACCGGCTACGCTTGCACCCGATAACGAGATAGATACTCCGGTTCCCCCTCCTTCTCCTGGATTCGTGTTATAAACGGCCAAGAGTGCGGAACCATCAACTTGCAAAGATAAATCCTGAGTAACAGCAGATGCAGATTCTCCTAGCTGTGCAAAAGCCTCGAAAGGTAGTGTTATAAAACCAATCAGTAAAGCAATGCTTAATACAGTTGTACTCTTTTTCATAGTATACGTCATTTTGTTAAAAAAAAAATTGATATTACATTTTTACAAGTAAAATTATTTATGCAGCAAACATAAAGAGCTTCAATTAAACACGTGTAGGAGTTTACCTTATTTTAACTTCAATAATTCTGGTTTATTTTATAAGAAATATTGAAGTGTCAGGTCGGAAAATTTGATTATTATACTGTCAAAATTTGTAAAAACAGTAAATCAGTTAGTTGAAATGGTGTATGTTATGGTTATCGAAGCGGCGGATGTGGCCTGGAGCGAGGCATAGTTGGTTGGATCGACTTCCCAGCTATAGTTCAGTCTGAACCCGTAATTGGAGTATGTTCCAGTGTAGCCACTTCCTATGTTATTTATAATAGTTTGATTTGAGGATTTGTTTAATGTAATGGTCGATGTCGGGCTTCCGAACGCGCCGGCTCCTGTCGTGCAGCTGGTAAGAGTCAGCTTTAAAAGTGTACCTGATGGAATATTGGTATAGTTGGCTATGCTGGCCATCACTTTGCGGGTTTCATTGGCCGGGGCAATCGATGTCAGTTGTAAATAAGTCGCTGAATTTGTTATGGGTGCCATCGATTCTCCGGCAACATCTGACAGTAAATTCATACTAATCTCGGTAGCCGGATAAATCCTTATAAGGCTAACCTCTTCAACCGTGATGGATATAACCTCAGAGTCATAGTATTGGGCTTTAATCTGTTCACAAATAAAACAAGAAAACAGAAAAAACAGGAGACAGGTCCATCTTTTTATCATGGTTTTTACCAGTTACATATTATTCATTAGTGACAATAGTATACATGATCCCAACTTTCAGGTTTGACAACTCATCTTTTGACATGGCTTCGAGATCAGCGTTCGGTAATAAGTCCCAGGAGTATGTCAACAAATGACCTTTTTTAGTTCCCTGCCCAGTAAAACAAGAGCCTATATTACAGATGATGGGTTGAGGAAATGTGGTGAGAACGATAGGATCAGTTGGTGTACCCGTCTGTCCGAGACCGGCTCCCGCGTTTGGACCTATAGAAAGCCTGATGATAATCTCGGGAGGCAATTCTTTGGAAGTCAGACTTGCATAAATGGTGTTGCTGGTGTTTGGTTCAACCACGGAAGAATAATTAAGCCATATTTCCCCGATAGTTGAAGGAGATTTGATTTGTTGATTATCATCACCTATGATGGAAAATTCCAAGGTTGTTCCCGATACGTTTAGTTTTGCAATTGGTGGTATAGCAACCTGTACAGGTAATTTTGTGGTATAGTCTTCCTGGGCGAAAAGGCAGTTCGCTAACAGCATAAAAAAAAAGAGTAGACGTAGATCCAAATGCCTCATGCCTTTTTGATTAGTGAACAATACCGTTATTGAGAGCATATTTGATCAGTTGGGCCAGGTTCTCAAATCCCATTTTATCGAATATATTCTGCTTGTGAGTACAGACAGTCTTGATACTTATAAAAAGATTCTCAGATATTTCCTTGATGGATTTCCCCTCAGCCAGTAAATTCAAAATTTGGTTTTCTCGATCTGTCAATGATGTGGCATGGGTCTGGTGGCGACCCAAGTAATCATCAATGATGATGTTTTCCACATCTGTGCTGACCGCTTTTTTGCCGGAATGGATTTGCTGGATGGCGGTGACTAATTGATCGAAAGTGCAATCTTTCAGGTAATAACCACAGGCTCCGGATTCTAACATGCCTTTGATGTGAATTTTTTCAGCACGAGAGGTCAAGGCAATGACTTTACAATCAGGAAAGTCTCTTCGCAGTATTTTGGTTGTTTCCATGCCTTTCATTCGTGGTAATCCATTATCCATCAGTATAATATCAGGTTGAGTTCTTTTAACAAGATCAAGAATTTCCTGGCTGTCTGTAGCTTCCGCAATAGCTTCAATTTCTTCTGTTTTTGAAAAGTGGGATGAAAGAAGCTCTCTGAAAAGCCTGTTTTCATCAGCAATTAAAACCGTAATCTTCATAAATATATTTAAAGGTATCAACAGCATTCACATGAAGAAACAATCTTATGGAATGTATTACCATCAGCGAAAATAATGAAAAAATGGATGGAACGTGTAAAAAAATGGACTAATCATTTTTCCCAATTCAGAATCACTTTTCCACATTGCCCGTTTTCCATCACATCAAAGCCTTTTTGAAAATCGTCTATTTCAAAATGGTGTGTAATAACTGGTGACAAATCCAATCCATTAATCAGCATTTGTTCCATCTTATACCATGTTTCCCACATTTCTCGTCCATAAATACCTTTTAGTGTCAACGCTTTAAATATAATCTTGCTCCAATCGACCGTTGTGGTGTCTGGTAAAATGCCTAATAGCGCAATCTTCGATCCCTTGTACATCGTGTCAATCATATTCTGAAAAGCAACCGGTGCCCCCGACATTTCCAAACCAATATCAAATCCACGCATGTGTAACTCTTTCATGGCACTTTCAATCGTTTCGCCTTTTGTTGGATTGACAGTGATTGTCGCACCCATTTTACGGGCAATATCCAGGCGGTAATCACTCAGGTCAGTCACGACGATATTGCGTGCTCCGGCATACCGGCAAATACCGGTAGCCATGGTTCCTATAAGTCCTGCACCGGTTATCAGCACATCTTCACCTATGAGCGGAAACGTTAACGCGGTATGCGTTGCATTACCGAAAGGATCCATGATGGAAGCTGTATCGTCATCGATTCGGGGATTAAGATGCACAACATTCTCAGCCGGCAGGGACAGGTATTCAGCAAAAGCTCCATCACGGTTCACCCCGACTCCTACGGAATTCTCGCATACGTGCAGTTTGCCACGACGGCAATTGCGGCAATGTCCGCAGGCAATATGACCTTCACCTGTGACACGGTCGCCAGTTTTGATATTCCTGACGCCATGGCCTTTGTCAACAATTTCACCGACATATTCATGGCCGATGGTCATCGGGGTATCAATGGTCCTTTGTGACCATTCGTCCCATTTATAGATGTGTAAATCAGTACCGCAAATGGCTGTTTTTTTAATTTTAATCAAGACATCATTGATCCCCATGTGAGGCATGGGTACCTCTTCCATCCAAATCCCTTTTTCGGGATGAAGTTTAACAAGCGCTTTCATCTTCTACTATTTTTTTGTTTAAGGACCGATGGAACACCGCATGCCGATTATCATCTGCTTGGGTGCTTTTACAAGCATGCTCGTTTCATTTTCAATCATTTTATGATAGCCAGTTCCCTGGCAACTTTTGTAAAGGCGGCAATACATTTGTCTAACTGGTCTGTTTCGTGCGCCGCAGAAATCTGGACACGGATACGGGCTTGTCCTTTAGGTACTACAGGGAAATAAAAACCGGTGACGTAAATGCCTTCATCAAGCAATCGTGCCGCCATTTCCTGAGATAATCGGGCATCGTACAGCATCACAGCACAAATGGCCGATTCAGTCGGTTTGATGTCAAATCCGGCAGCTATCATTCGTTTCACAAAGTATGCTGTGTTGTTGTGCAGCTTATCCTGTAAATCATGCGTTTCATCCATTAACTCGAACACACGAATGCCAGCGGCAGCAACCATGGGAGGAATGGAATTGGAAAATAAATACGGACGTGAACGCTGACGAAGCAGGTCAATAATTTCCTTCTTGCCGGTTGTAAAACCGCCAATGGCTCCACCGAAGGCTTTGCCAAGGGTTCCAGTAATAAGTTCGATTTTTCCGCGCAGGTTGAAGCGTTCAGTTAACCCTCGTCCGGTTTTACCGACCACGCCTGCCGAGTGTGACTCATCCACCATCACCATGGCCTGATATTTTTCAGCCAGTTCATATAATTTATCCAGAGGAGCCACGTTGCCATCCATCGAAAAAACGCCATCAGTCACAATCAAACGAAACCGTTGGGCCTGAGCTGTTTTCAATTGCTGTTCCAGATCTGTCATATCGGCATTGACATAGCGATAGCGCTGCGCCTTGCAAAGCCGTATCCCATCGATGATGGAAGCATGGTTCAACGCATCGGAGATGATTGCGTCTTCCTCAGATAACAGGGGCTCAAAGACACCCCCGTTGGCATCAAAACAGGCTGCATATAGTATAGTGTCTTCTGTGCCAAAGAAATTGGCAATGGAGGTTTCAAGTTTTTTATGCAGATCCTGAGTTCCGCAAATGAACCGAACCGAAGACATGCCATAGCCATGCGTATCCAGGGCTTGTTTGGCTGCTTCAATTAATCGGGGATCATTTGATAAGCCAAGGTAATTGTTAGCACAAAAGTTCAGCACGTTCTTTCCACCTTGAACAGCGATCAGAGCACCTTGAGGTGATGTGATGATGCGTTCCTTTTTGGCCAGACCGGCCTCTTCAATGTAATTCAGTTCTGTTTGCAGATAAGACTTAAATGTCTGATACATGGTTTTCGGATGTATGGTTAGTAGTCGCGGAAATTCAGGAAACAGACTTCAATACTACCTGACAGGAATCAGAATGGATTTTAATAAGTACAAATCCTTTAAAAGGAATTAGTTCAAGGTCTGAAGTGGCATTGAATGAATGGATTAGTTTTCCACAGCAGTCGTACATTGAAATTTCGTCTCCCTGTCGAGTGCCTTTCAGGTACGTGGAATGATCGTGTGTGATGACCTGGATGGATGATGTGTCTGCTTTCTTTTTTGTGATGTTGTTTGACGTGCCGGAAATCCGATACAATCCGGAACCATGATGGTTGATGATGGGGGCAAACGCATTACCGGAGAAGGTGCCAAGGTCTTTTTTCTGCCATAGGTCACGGATGCGGCAATCGCCGACAAAACCCAACGCGTTCAGGTCAACAGGCATGACAGCGTTGGAACTGATGGAAGGATTTTGTGTAAACACCATGAATTCGACCGTTACGCCCGATGAAGCGGACAGAACTTCGTCGTCAAATCCGCAGAAAGCGTTGAATTTTGTATAGCCCTCAGGTAAGTTATACTCGATAATGGAGTAGGAGTTTACTCCGAATCCATTGGTGTAGGAAATGCCATTGACGTTTAAGGTATTGCCATTCAGACTTTTATTGACATGCACCTGATCCCATCCGCTGGTGGCACTTACCCAACTCAACGATGTAAGGTTAGTGGTCGTGCTGTCCGGCTTTGATATGGTCGGATTGATCCAATCGGCATGGTCGTAATTATAATTATCTCCAGCGTCGGTAACGACAAGATATAGTTTGCCGGCACCTGTGATATCGGCTTCCAGATTGACGCCGGCACGTTGGTACGTGCGACTGATGCGGCCGGAGTTTGCCACAGCGTTGGTTGGGTCCACGGTGCGAATGGTCGGATCTTGGTTAAACACCAGAAATTCAACCGTGGCTCCTCCTGTCTGGTCAGTACCGCCCTTGTCAAGGCCGGCAAAGGCTTTAAACCGGACACAGCTATCGGGCAGCGTATATAAAATGACTGATTTCGAATGTGTTCCGAGACCTTCGGTATAGGTGGTTCCATTGATGTTCAGGGTACCACCTGAAACGCTTTTGTTTTTAGTAACGGAACCCCAACCAGCAGATGCATATTCCCACGTCAGATTGATCAGTTTGACCGAATCTCCGTTGGCTTTGTAGACTGTGGGGCTTATCCAATCGGCATGGTCACAACTGTAACTATCGCCACCGTCGTTGACAATCAGGTAAAGTTCCTTGCTGCCTTCGGGTAGGGCTATATCGATGGTTACACCATAACCGTCGGTCAATCGAGAAATCGTACCACTTCGGTATAGTACATCTCTGGTTCTGACAAAGCCATCATCAACTACATTAAAAAGGGCCAGGAAACGGTCTTCGTTATCCGGATCTTCGGCTGTCCAGGCTATTTGATCGTTGATGTTAAACCATTGCTTGTTATTGACAGACCGTTTGTGCATATCCAGCGTTTCTTCGTTGGTAATCAGCGAATCGGTAAAATCAGTGTTGTCAGGCAAGTGTCCGCCAAACATCAAGGGAGACTTGAATATCGTCCAAAGCGTCATCAAGGTATATTGCTCGTCCTTCGTGAAGTTGGTCTGACGGTCAACGCCCCGTTCGCCACGGATAGCAATGTGACCAAGCGGAAGCATGTCGGCATCCGGCCAGGTACCGGGAGCGATATAGGGTGACCATTTGTTGCAGACAGAGAACTGATAATTCAGTTGGCTCCAGTTATCCCAAAAATCATCGACCGTACGCCACATATTGGCGTGGGAAATAACATGTTCAACTTTTTCGATAGGTGTTTCACCCGGTGACATACTTAATACGATTGGCCGGCCAGTGCTGTCGATGGCTGCACGGATCATCTCGATTTCGTCCTGATGATACGGTCTGGAAAGGTCGTCAATCTTAATGTAATCGATACCCCAGGAGGCATACAGTTCAAAGATGGAATTGTAATAAGCCTGGGCTCCTTCTTTGCTGGCAAGAACCGTGTAATTGTCCTGCAACCAGGTACATTGATCGGCTGTAGAGTAAATGTCTGCTGCTGTTTTCCCGTTGCCATCCTTAATGGGAAGACTATTGATTACGGCTACTTTAGGCACACCACGCATGATATGGATGCCAAATTTCAGACCTTTTTCGTGGATATAATCAGCCAGTGGCTTGAACCCAGCCCCGTTGGCTGAGGATGGGAAACGGGTAGGAGATGGCAGGTATCTGCCAAACTCATCATAGATGAACGTGGAATTGGAGTAAGCGTTGTACGAACCTGTAGTTTGATTGTCCACGTACCAACGAATGTCCACTACTATATATTCCCAGCCATATTGTTTGAGATTTGCCGCCATGTAGTCGGCATTGGCTTTTACCTCTGACTCTACGACCGAAGGTCCGAAACAATCCCAGCTATTCCAACCCATTGGTGGTGTCAGTGCCCACGATTTAAAGGTTGTATCATTGCCGCTTTGAGCAAAAAGGCTGTAGCATGCCAGAGCTGACAGACATATCAGGAGTTTGTTTTTCATGTATATCGGCATTAATGATAGACAAAGATAAAACAAACATCAATCAGTAGTTATTGATGGCGATTTTTTGTTTGTCAATAATATACATGCCATTCGGCAAACCATCTGTGGCCTGACCGCGTAAAACCTGACTACGAACCGTTCGTCCATCGATGCCATAGACGTTGACCAATGTATAGGGATCGGCAGAAAGGATAGTCTGCGTTTTAAGACCTGAAGTCACTTCAGTTGTCAGCACGATGTAGACGACAACCTGATAGCCACTGAATGTAAAGGTAAAAGAGCCGGTGGCTGGAGTTGACAGTGGAATGGTATGGTCGCAAACGGTATAGTTACCTTCAGCATCTTTCTGGGTATACACGTAAGAGGTGGAACTATATGACGTACCGTTCAGTTCACTAATGTAAGAGTCCATACCACTATAATTGTTATAACCAACGAATCGTACGGTATCAACCTGAATACCTGAAGGCAGATTGACGGTAAACTGAACACCTGACGAGAATTTGATACCCTGTTCTTTTCCGGTGGCATATACTTTTGAGTTATTGTTGGTAATGGTATATCCTTCATCGAAACTCCAGGGAGATGAAGCACCGGTTGCACCTGTATAGGTCGATTGGGATAGCGTTACGGTACTTATTTCGCTGTTGCTTTTTTCAACAATGGAACCAGAAACAATACCATCAACGTTTTCTGCTTCCATGATGTGGCCTACCAAACTGTTCATGTATACTTCCAACATGGTGTACCCTTCGCTGTTTTTGGTTGTTCCATCTGATGCCATGTTCGGATTGAGTCCGTTGGCAGTTTCCCATACATCAGGTATGCCGTCTCCATCGGTGTCAACAGGGCATCCGGTACTGTTCAGCACAGGCCAGGCATTCCACTCTTCACCCGCATCAGCCGGTTTGTTGTCTTCCTGTGAATCTATGATGCCATACACATTTCCACTGCCTGAACCGGTGTGTGATGCCAGACCGTAACGGGTATCGTACACCATTAATGTATCCACCCAATCGCGTGACAGGGAGGCTCCGGCATAGTTCAGTACCTTTTCATAGGCATTTTCTGCCGTATGCGTCGTTGTATACAGATAATCAATTGGCGCCGGCAACTTCATGGTATCTCTGGTTTCCGAAGTGAACAGATAATCGTTGTTTTCGTTGGATATTTGTTCATAAATCCCTTTGGTCCAGTTGTCTGCGGTAACGTCGTCATAACCGTTCACGTAGTTGCTGTCGACAAAAAATTTACCCCAGACGTGAAGCATCGGGGCATAGGCCGGATAGGTTTCGCAGTAAGCGGTCGTGCGGATTCCGATGCCAGCTATACGATATTGAATAGCGGTACTTTTTTGTTTAGTTCCTGGCCCTTGCTTATAGTAGTTGTTTACAATATTGACATTCATGCCTTCTCCACCGTAACAACCATTTCCTGCCCAGTTGTAAATCAAGTTGTTACGCATATCCAACCGCTCGTCAGCCTGAGTTGTGTAACGTGGTCCAAGACGAGGAGTCCGGCTATCGTGATGGCAAAGCAGGTTGTGGTGATAACTGGCTCCCGAACCACCCCAGTTGCCGCCATAACCATGTGCTCCTTTCGAGTGTCCGGAGTTGCGCAGGCTTTGTGATACAATGCACCACTGTACAGTCAGGTTTGTAATGCCGTAAAGAGAACAGCATTCATCGATGCTCCAGCTGACGGAACAGTGATCAACGATGATGTTTTGCTGGTCCATACCACCAAGGCCGTCACCTTCATGATCAGCTACGTATAGATTACCAAGCCTGAATCGCATAAAACGGATGATGATGTTACTGGCGTTAATGGTGAACGGATAATCGGCAACGCAGATGCCATCACCGGGAGCCGTTTGCCCTGCAATGGTGACATTTCCATTGGAAATGCTTAAGGCCGAGGTCAGATGAATGGTTCCGGACACATCAAAAACGATGATTCGTTTTCCTCCCTGGTTCAGTGCCCATCGCAGGGTCCCTTCCGAACCATCATCTGCTATTGAGGTTACATGATAAACTGAACCGCCCCTGCCACCTGTTGTATAGCGGCCGAAGCCTTCTGCACCTGGAAAAGCAGGCGTTTCTTCCGTTGCCTGTGTCATAGTGGAGATCAGCAGGCAAAGCAGCATTAATACTGATGGAGCTTGCCATTTTGTTTCGTGGGGTTTACTATTGTTCATGGTTTAATGTCCTGTATTATAATAGTGTAAATTCCGGGCAAAGTAAGGCGATAAACGGCTTTAAATGGTCGTATTTGATGGGTATCATTACTCTGCCAGTAACGAAGTACGGCTTATAGATTCATTTGTGCAGATTTC
>Ga0153915_10000109_pt1 | contig 71312 bp, 75 predicted proteins | sample Opewatmetagenome_2_FD_107003 | JGI IMG/M metagenome (GOLD analysis project Ga0153915, IMG submission 107003) | Freshwater wetland microbial communities from Ohio, USA - Open water 3 Core 3 Depth 3 metaG | ecosystem: Environmental > Aquatic > Freshwater > Wetlands | place: USA: Ohio, Lake Erie...
ATGTCTTTTGCCTCTTTTTACAATATTATCATTTTTGCATTTAGGACATTTCATTTGACACCTCCTTGCAAAATCAAGGAGATGTTTGTATATAAATCTACCTCACGTTAAGTAAACAGTATCCGCTAATCACAACTTTTAAAAACCATATTCGAATATAATTCCCATGGAAAATGAACAGGAACTTTTATACAGATTCAGCATGTTTGAAAAGCAGATAGGAGAGCTGCAACAACAGATTGAAGCAGTAGAAAGAGCAATAGTTGATTTAAGCTCTCTTAATTTTGGGTTAGATGATTTAGTCGGAAGCAAAGGAAAAGAGATATTTGCTCCTTTTGGAAAGGGAATTTTTGTAAAAGCAAAACTTGTTTCTGAAGAGCTGAATGTTGATGTTGGAAACGGGAACTTGGTAAAAAAAAGCATACCTGAAACAAAAGAGCTTCTTTCAGAGCAGATTAAAAAATTACAGCAGGTAAAAGAAGAACTGGAAACTAATTTGAATGAACTTGGGGAAGAAGTTACAGGAATGATGAATAATCTGCAAGAGAGACAATCAGAAGAAAACAATCATAAGCATAAACATTCCAAGAACTGCAAATGCAAAGACGGGGAGAAATGCAACTGCGGTGATGAATGCGAGTGTGAAGAGAATTAATCACTTCTTCATCTTCTTTACAAACTTATCATACTTCATCAATCCAAGTTCTGTTACAATTCCTGAAATATATTTTTTGGGAACAAATTCAAATGCAGGATTTTTTATTTTAATGCTCTTAGGAGCGCTGTTCCAGACTTCATTTAGACTTCTGTTTTCTATTGGAATCTTCTTTTTTGAAAATTTCCAAGAGTCTGCAATTATATACACCGGAATTTTGTGGCTATGGCTGATTTCAGAGATAAGCCCGCTTCCAATCTTGTTTATTATCCCATTTTTTACAAGAGCATCTGCCCCAAGAAATATTTTTCTTGCATAAATTTTGTCCTTGCTGTTTTCTTTTTCTATTGCAATTGCTGCTGCGGAATCAACAAACATTGTCACTTTAATTCCTGCTTCTCTTAACTCTTGAGCAGTTCTTCTTCCCTGAAATAATGGCCTTGTTTCAGTATTATAAACTTGAAATTTTTTCCCGTGTTTTTTTGCATAAATCAAAGCATTAGTAACATTTGTAGAATGGCAGTGCGTGAAAATAGTATCCTTGTCCCTTATTAACTTTATAACAGATTTATTTATTTTATTTTGAGAAATATCAAAATGTTCAAGAATTTCTGTATATGGTTTTTTATGAGCAAGAGCCAAAACTTTTCCCATCATGGGTTCTGTCTGACGAAGAGATAAAAGTTTTTTTACAGAAGAACTTGTTGGAACAAGAGAATAAGCATAAAGAGCAGCTCTTGCAACATTTCTTGCTCCCTGAATTTTTACCTTTTTTATAGATTCTGCAATCTGATTAAATTTTTTGTTTCTATCTATTTTCGCCATCTTTTATTAAAGCAAAATTACTTCTTTAATAATGAGAAGATGAAAGTTTAAAAAATCTCTTTTTCTTTAACTATAATATGTTAGAATCGATGATTAATCCTAAAAGAGCTGAAAAGGGGCCATGGAAAATGTTTTTCATTGGACTTCTTTATGGTTCACTGTCATTATTGCTTGTGCATTATTTATTCAGAGGAGACAGTGTCTTGTCCCAATATTCTGGATTGATGGTGGTATTATTTTGTGTCATGTTCTCTCTTCCATTCATGTATTTTATTATCAGGCAGGAAGAAAGAGAAGATGAAGAGATTGGGGGATTCTGGGGAGTCTGGCATACACACAGCGATGCAATTTATTCTTTTATGTGGTTATTTTTGGGGTTTATTATTTCTTTTTCTGTCTGGAACGTGATACTTCAGGATTCAAATTTATTAAATGCACAGATAGAAACTTACTGCTCGATAAACAGCCCAGAGAGCGTAGAAAACTGTGTTTCTGAATATTCCTTCACAAGCAATATTATTTCAACAGGAGCGTCTACAAACGCAGCAAGATTTCTGTCTATTGTAGGAAATAACTTTGGAGTCCTGATACTAACATTGATATTCTCTTTGATATTTGGAGCAGGAGCAATCTTTGTATTAGCCTGGAATGCGAGTGTCATATCTGCAGCAATAGGAATATTCACACAATATAATTTATCTGAACTTCCATTAGGATTGCTAAGATATATGATTCATGGTTTTCCTGAAATAGCTGCTTATTTTATCACTGCACTGGCAGGGGGAATCTTTGGTGTTGGAGTCATAAGAAATGGCTTCGGAAACAGGAAATTTCTAAAAGTTCTTATGAATGTCGGAATATTATTGGTAATTGCCATGGGTATTCTGCTGATTGCAGCATTAATTGAGGTTTATTTCACTCCGCTGTTGTTCCAGTAAGATGATACTTCTGTATTTTATGGTTTATGTAAATATTATTAAATTGATTTAACTTATTAGTATAAAATGAGGAAGAGGTGTTTAATTATATCCGTATGTGTTGTTATTATCTTATCTGTGAATCTTGTTTCGGCAGCAACTTATAATGTAAGTGGAGGTGCAACTACAGTTTATGAATGTGGAGAAATAACAGAAACTGGAACTTACACAGTAAACCAAAGTATAAATTCCAGCTTAGATGATACTACTTGTATTACTATTAGTGCAAACGATGTAGTTCTTGATGGAAATTCAAAAAAATTAGATGGAAATTTAAGTTCAACTTATGGTATATATTCAGAGAATAATGTTAATATAACTATAAAGAATTTTAAGGATATAACTAATTTTTCCGATACTGGGATTTATCTCTTAGAAGTTAATAATTCTGTCATAACAAATAATAGTATCAATTTTGTTGGAATTAGTAGTAATGATGCTGGAATATATCTTCAAAGTAGCTTTAGGAATTTTATATCCAATAATACATTAATGAAAAATAAAGGTTATGGAATTTATCTGGATACGGATTCAAATAATACTATTAAAAATAATACTCTAAGTTTTAATTATGTTGATGGAATTTATTTACAAGATAGTTCTAACAATACTTTAGAAAAGAATAATCTGGCAAATAATGAGAGATATGGTATCTACTTATCTTCTAGTTTAAATAACACAGTTAAAAACAATACTTTAATAGAAAATGAGTTTGGATTTTATTTAGAAAGTTCTAATTTTAACATTATCTTAGAAAATAATGTTAGCTCGAATTATGATTATGGTATCGAAGTATACGGTGGTTCAAATAATACATTTATGAACAATAGTCTAGCAGATAATAGGAATTATGGAATATATTTAAGTAATACATTAAATAATAGTATTCAAGGGAATAATTTTATTGAGAATACCTATCATGGAATATATTTAACAAATTCTGATTTAAATATAATTAAAAAGAATAACCTGACTCTAAATAGCGCAGAGATTAATCTTTATTCTGGCTCAGATTATAATTATATTTTAAATAATTATCTTAATCAGGTAAGTGAAGGAATTATCTTAGATTTTAGTTCAGATAATACTCTACAAGATAATCTTATCTATAGTGAAGGATATAATGAAGGAATTAGTTTATATTCTTCTTCAGATAATAATCAGATAATTAATAATTCAATTAATAATTCTGAATCGGGGATTTATATTTATTCAAGTTCTAATAACATTATAATAAATGGAACAGTAAATAATTCAAGAGGTAATGCAATCAAGATATCTGGAGCAGTATCAAAAAATAATAATTTTACAAACATAACAATAGTCAATACACTCAGTTCTGCTTATGATTTTAGCATCACTTCTGCGGGAATTAATGGAACTTATTTAATTAATATGCAAATAAGAAATTATAGCCTAGGGGCCTCTGGGGGGAGAGTTTACTTCAAAGATGCACTCTTCGGAGAAATACAATTTTCTGAATCTATAAATGGTTCTGGAACTAATTTAAGCAATGATATAAGGATATTGAATAATTCCCTATATGTAAATTCCAGTTCAAATAACGGATTAGATAGAAGTGCAAATATTACCTTATATGGAATGAGTAATAGAGGATTTAATTTTCCTGTAATCCTGAAAGATAATTTGTTATGTACAAACTGCCATAATTTTACTTCTTTAACAGCAGATAGTGTTACCTTCAATGTTAGTTCATTTAGCAATTACTATATTGGTTCGGATATTTTCCCTCCAATTATTAATATGGTTTATCCTATAAATAATACTAATCATATTGATAACTTAGTGGACATAAATTATACAATTTCTGATAATTATTTGGGCTATTGTTGGTATACAAATAATTCTGGAAAGAATAATTATACTATAACTTGCGGTCAGAATATAACTAATGTGAACTGGAATCAAGGGGTAAATAATATAAGTATCTATGTCAATGATAGTGCAGGAAATAGAAATGTTTCTTATGTAACTTTTTGGGTAGATTCAATAAAACCAGATATCCAAATAATTTACCCTTTAAATAACTCAAATCATTCTGTAAACACAATTGATATTAATTACACCGCCTCTGACACCAACTTACAAGTATGTTGGTATTCAAATAATACTTACCGCATAAATATGACTTTAGATAATTGTGCTAATCTTACTACAATAATTTGGGCAGATGGATTATATAATATAACTATCTGGGTTAATGATAGTTTTGGAAATATTAATCATTCTACTGTCTCTTTAAGAATTGATACTACTCCTCCTTATTTTATTAACTTTGCAGATAAGAAAGTCCAGAATGGTAGTGAATTAAATTATGACATTAATGCTAATGATTATGGAATTGGGATAGAAAGTTTTTCTATAAATTGGACAAACCTATTTAGTATAAATAAATCTACAGGAGTTTTGTCAAATATTTCAGAATTGGAGGTTGGGATTTATTACATAAATGTATCTGTGAACGATACCTTGGGGAATATAGATTCGTCTGTACTTCAAGTAAATGTATCAAATTGTGATGTGACTCCCCCAACTTTATCAAATGTTTTTTCATCTGTAACATCATCAACAGCGACAATAACATGGACAACTGATGAGGAAAGCAATTCAAGTGTTTATTATGGTTTGATTACATCAACAGAATCTTCTTTAGGGGATGCAGAATTAACTCAGGCTCATTCAATCAGCCTAAGCGGATTATCCGCATCAACAACATATTATTACAATGTTTCAAGCTGTGATTATTGGGGAAACTGCAATGTTTCAGAGCAGTATAGTTTTACAACTTCTGCTTCTTCATCTAACAAGAAAAGTTCAGGAGGGGGAAGTTCAAGTACTTCAACTAATAAAATCGGTTAATCAAACTATTCCAAGGTTTGATATTGATTTTTCAAACAAGTCAAATGGAAGTTTAGAAATAAAACAAGGGGGAGTTAAGATATTCAGCTTTAATGGGAATATAACCCATAATATTAGTGTAACAGAAATAGTGAATAATTCTGTAAAATTGCTTATTGAATCTGAGCCAATAACTTTAGTGTTGAATGTTGGGGAGGTAAAAGAAGTTGATATGAATAGCGATAATGTCAGTGATATTGAAATTAAACTGATATCTCTTATTAATGGAACAGCGAAATTATTAATAAATAAGCTTTCTGGGGCAGATATTTTAAGTGAAGAAGAAGTTAAAGAAGAAACTAGCGAAGAGAATGGAGTAGTCCCTAAAAATATTGAGTTCAGAGTAATCTTAAGTTATTGGGTTATTGTTGGAGTAATGATAGTTTTACTATCTGTATCTGCTTATTTGATAAAGAGAAAAGTTGAGAGCAAAGAAGTAAAAGAAAAAAGAATATTAAACAAAGAAATTAAAAAATCAAGAAGGAGAGAAAGAAGATAGAATGACAGAGACAAAAATAGACAAGGAATTGCTTGAAAAGATAAAGAAACTCATAAAAAAAGGAGAAAACAGGTTCGAATATCCCAATGTAAAGTCTTTTGTAGACAAGGCAGTATTAAAAATGCTCAAATCTCTTGAAAATAAATGAGATAAGTAAAGTTTAAATATGGTTTTTAGTTCTCATTTTCAACATTTATGGAAGAAAAAAAAGAAGATAACTTCAAAGAGGAGAATCCCGTTTCTGAAAAAGAAATAGAAGAAAGAAAGAAAAAGATAATCAATTTTTTAAAGCAGAAGACCAACCTTATTGTTTATTCGATACTTGCATTTATTATCTTTATAAGCGCATATATCAGAACAAGAAACATGTCTGGTTTGAAAGACATTACAACAGGGACATGGACTCTTGGCCCTGATTTGGACCCTTTCCTGTTTTTAAGATGGGCTAAAACCATTGCACAAAATGGGGGTTTATTTGTCCTTGACACAATGAGGTCTGTTCCATTGGCACAAATATGCTCAGGAACAACATGCAATCCAGTAAATACCGCCACAGAAATGAATTTATTATCTTATATGATTGTATGGCTTAATAAATTTCTATCCTTCTTCAGCAAGGAAGTAACTGTAACTTATTCTGCGGTTATTTTTCCTGTAATTTTTGCAGTTTTAACAGGAATAATGTTTTTCATTTTCACAAGAAAATTATTCTATAAAGAAAACAAGAGAGTAGCAGACATAATTGCACTTGTCTCTACGGCAATTTTTATACTTGTTCCCTCTCTTTTGCCAAGGACGATTGCAGGAATCCCAGAAAAAGAATCTGCTGCATTCTTCTTCCTATTCGGTGCATTTTATTTCTTTCTTGAAGCATACACCTCTCATAAAACAAAAAGAGGAATAATATTTTCCATACTGGCAGGAATCTTTACAGGAATTTTAGGATTAGTCTGGGGGGGAGTAACCTTTGCCTTTATTGGAATTTCTGGGGCAGTTTTACTTGCATTTTTATTTGAAAAGATGAATAAAGAAAAATTATTATATTACTTCTGCTGGATTGCTTCTGCAGTTATTATAATGGTTCCATTGTCTACTCGATATACTTTGGATTCTTTAGTTGGCTCGAGTTCAACAGGATTATCTTTTGGGGTATTATTCATCTTGATTATAGATTTTATAATTTTTGACCGAAAGTTTTTAAAAATAGACGAGAAAGTTAAGAGAATAAAACTTCCAAAGTCATTAATTTCTATAATAGTTTCTCTTGTTATTGTAATGTTATTAGCTTCAATTGTATTTGGAGCATCTTTTATTCCCAATATAGTTAAAGATGTTATTTCCCACACAATAGAGCCTTTTGATCAGAGCAGATTTGGAGTTACAGTTGCAGAGAATAAGCAACCCTATTTCTCAAGCGATTGGATTAGTGAATTTGGCCCTACAGTTGTTGGCATTCCCTTATATTTTTGGCTGTTCTTTGCCGGTTCTGTTTTCCTGTTTTATTTCATGATAAAATCATTAACAAAAAAAGAAAAAAGAATATTGGTTATTAGTTATATAATATTTCTCTTAGGATTAGTTTTCAGCAAATATTCTTCGGACAGCATTCTTAATGGTGAAAGCGGACTAAGTCTTTTGGTTTATTTTGGAGGAGCATTAATCTTCTTGACTTCTTTTGGATATGTTTATTATAAAAGACATAAGGAAGATAAATTATCTATCTTCTCAGAATTTAATTTTACATATTTGTTTTATTTTGTAATCTTAACTATGATGATTGTAGCAGCAAGAGGAGCAGTAAGACTGATTATGGTTTTAGGAGCAGTCAGTCCGATTGCTATTGGATTCCTTATTACAAAAAGCGCAGAAAAATATCTTCATGAAAAAGAAGAAACAAATAAATTGCTTGCAGGAATAGCAGTTATTTTGATTTTAATTGCTTCTCTCATCATGGTGTGGAATTATTACCAAACAGATATTAGCACTGCAGAAAGTTATTCTCCTGGGATATACCAATGGCAATGGCAAAAAGCTATGGCCTGGGTCAGGGAAAATACTTCTTTAAGTGCTGTCTTTGCACACTGGTGGGATTATGGATACTGGGTGCAGAGCATTGGGGAAAGAGCAACAGTATTAGACGGAGGAAATGCAGTTGGATACTGGAATCACTTAATGGGAAGACTTGTTTTAACAGGAACAAACGAATCAGAAGCATTAAACTTTTTGTATGCGCATAATGTAACCCATTTATTAATTGATTCAACAGATATAGGTAAATATGGGGCTTTTTCAAGTATAGGTTCTGACGCAAATTATGACCATTATTCCTGGATTCCTGTAATTACAAGAGATGAGTCACAGACTGTTGAAACAAGCAATGAGACAGTGTATATCTATCCTGTTGGAACTGTTATTGACCAGGATATAATCCTTAATATCAGCGGAAAGAGCATATTGCTGCCAAGAAAGAGTGCAGGAATTGCCGCTGTTGGAGTAAGAGAAGACTCAAATGGGACAATATTACAACCTCAGATATATTATGTATATAATTCTATACAATATCAAATGCCATTAAGATATATTTACATAAATAATAAATTATATGACTTTAAATCAGGAATTGAAGCAGGATTGTTCACATTTACAAGAGTTGACCAGGATTCAACCAGCGGAAGCCTAAGCATTGTTCCTTCTGGAGCTGGAATTTATTTAAGCAACAAAACAATTAATACAGAATTAGCCCAGTTGTATTTGTTTAATCAGACTTCAAAATATATCAAACTGGCACATAGCGAAAATGACCTGTTAATTACTAATTTAAGAAATCAGGGAGCAAATGTTGATGAATTTGTATATTACCAGGGGTTAAGAGGTCCGATAAAAATATGGGAAGTTAGTTATCCTTCTGGCATAAAGTTGAATGAAGATTATTTGAATACCACTTATCCTGCTGAATTAGAAACAACTATCTCCGGAGAGTATTAAAATGGAAGTTTTTCTTCTGCTACCTATCTTTTTAGGATTTTTAATTACTTTCTTTTCCCTTCCTGTCTGGATAAGAAGAGCTAAAGGGGTTGGGCTTGCAGGAAAAGATATGAACAAAGTAGATGGAGACAAGGTAGCAGAAGCAGGCGGAGTATGTGTCATAATGGGTTTTATTCTTGGTGTATTAATTTATATTGGCATAAGAACCTTTTTATTTGATTCTTACACAAATACGATGGAGATATTTTGCCTGTTAAGTGTGCTGCTTATAATCTCTTTTGTCGGATTTACAGATGATATTTTGGGTTGGAAGATAGGGCTTAATAAAACATCAAGAATTGTATTTCTCATTTTTGCTTCTCTTCCATTGATAGCAATAAATGCCGGGCAGGGAGTTACAGGAACAAATTTGGAGCTTATTTACCCTTTGCTTCTCCTTTCCATCGGACTTATAGGGGCATCAGCAACATTTAATTTCCTTGCAGGATATAACGGGCTTGAAGCAAGCCAGGGAATTATTATTCTATCTGCCTTGTCCATTACAGCTTATCTTACAGGAAACAGATGGTTAAGCATAATTGGATTAATAATGGTTGCGAGCTTGATTGCATTTTATATCTTTAACAAAAACCCTTCAAAAGTTTTCCCAGGAGATATACTAACTTATTCTGTCGGAGCTTTAATTGCAATAATAGCAATATTTGGGAGCATTGAAAAAATTGCAATCTTCTTTTTTATTCCGTATATCCTTGAAACAATTTTAAAATTGAGAGGGAAATTGAAAAAAGAAAGCTTTGCAAAAGTAAACCCCGATGGGAGTCTTGAAATGCCTTACAGCAAGGTTTATGGAGTGGAGCATTTAGCGATATATCTGCTTAAAAAAATAAAGCCAAGCAAAAAAGTTTATGAAAAAGAAGTTGTATGGCTGATAAATCTCTTCCAGATTTTGATAATCATTGCAGGATTTATAATTTTCAAAGTAGATGTGCTTAAACTTCCTTCTTTGCTGTTTCCAAGATGATGTTATTAGAATATAATTAAGTTTTTATATGAATTATAAAGGTTAGTAGTATGATTTCAATTGTTATACCTGCGCATAATGAAGAGAAGAGAATTGAAAAAACACTAAAAGAATATGTTTCCTTTTTTAATGATAAAAAAAAGAATAAAGAGATAAAAAATTTTGAAATCCTTGTTGTAATAAATAACACAAAAGACAATACAGAAGAGCTTGTCAGCAGGCTTTCAAAAAAGAATAAAGAGATAAGATACTTAAATTTTGAACAGGGGGGAAAGGGTTTTGCAATAATTGAAGGATTTAAGGATGCCCTAAAAAGAAATAATGAACTAATTGGTTTTATCGATGCAGACATGGCAACCCCCCCAGAAGCATTTTATGATTTGATAAAAATTATTGAAAAATATCCTGAACTTGACGGAGTTATAGCAAACAGATGGGATAAAAGAAGCAAGATAAAACTTAAACAGACAGTTTTGAGGAGATTTATCAGCAGAGGATATAATTTTTTAGTTAAAAGCATGTTTTTTCTTCCATATACAGACACGCAATGCGGAGCAAAGATATTCAAAAGAAGAGTAATTGAAAATAATATCCAAAAATTAGTGACAAGCAATTGGGGATTTGATGTGGCATTATTAGTATGTTTAAGAAGAGAATCAAGTGCAAAAATTATTTCTATTCCAACGACTTGGGAAGACAGGCAAGATTCAAAAGTAAATCTGAAAAGGACACCAGTATTTATGTTTGCTTCTTTGATAAGATTAAGGCTTATCCATTCTCCATTTAAATTTATTGTCAGGGCTTACAGAAAACTTCCTGAAAAATTGAAGATACACTAATTAGAAATATTTATAACGATTTTTAATCTATTTTGCCCATGAAAGAAGAGATTACTTTAGTCATACCATTGGGGGAAGGCAGAAAAGTTGAATATTTAGACGAGATAAGCTGTCAGAATATAAAAATAATTGAGGAATTTGGACCAAATACTTCTGAAAACAGAAACCGCGGTGCTAAAAAAGCAAAGACAAAGTATATTGGATTTATTAATGGACATACAGAATTGGATAAATTATGGAAAGAAAAAGTGATTGAATTCTTTAAAGAACATCCAGAAGTCGATATTGTCGGAGGACCCCAGCTTACTCCTAAGGATGAAATGGGTTTTGCAAAAATTTCAGGTTATGCTCTTTGTTCGAAATTTGGAGCAGGAGGGCTTTCATTAAGATATGCACCAGGAAAGCTTAATCTTGACGCAGATGAGAAGTCAATAACCTCTGCAAATTTAATCTGCAAAAAAGATGTCTTTAAAAAAATAGAATTTGACAACCGGCTTTATCCAGGAGAAGATCCAAAATTCATTGATGATGCAAAAAAAGCAGGATTCAGGATTGCTTATAGTCCGGATATAATTGCTTATAACAAAAGAAGAGCAACAGCAAAGGGGCTGATAAAACAGATATTTAATTATGGAAAAGTCAGACCTGCAAAAGAGAAGTTCAGAGAAACTCTTAAAAAACCTTTTTTTATTATTCCAAGTTTATTTTTTCTTTATTTTTTCTGGCTGATTATAACAACAATAGGCGGAGGTTTTTCTATGTTAACAGCTTTCCCTTTGGCTTTATATTCAGCTCTTGCAATCCTTTTCTCCTTTTATGATTCTGTTAAAAATAAAAATTTAATGGCCTTTTTTGTCCTCCCTTTTATTTATCTGATGATTCATCTAAGCTATGGGGCAGGAATGATTTGGGGATATATGAAGAAATAAAAAAATATAAATCCTTAAAAAGAGAGGAATTAAATTTTCTTTTATGAAAGACCGTGTTAAAGCAGATTTGCATAATCATCTTGGAAGATATGGAACTTTTGAAAGTGCTGATGGTGTAATTGACATCGCATCAGAAAGATTAGGAGAAAATGGGATATTAGGAATTGTTAATTGCGATGATAAGAGATATGAAAAATTTGTTGATTCTTTAGGTTATGAAATAATCAATATAGGAAATGCTGTATATGTTCCTAAAAAGAAAATTCTTGTTATAAAAGGGCAGGAAGTATTTTGTGAAGCACATGCTCTGATATTTGGACTGCCCTATAGGAAAAATATAGAAAGAAAAAGGCTGGAAGACGCTTTAAAAGAGGCAACTGACTTAGGAACAGATAAGGTAGCAGACCATCCAGGATATAATGATGGAATAATGTGGATAGATAATTGGAAAAATTTATTGCATTATTTTGATTCATGGGAAGCTTATAATTCAGAAGCAGAACTTTGGATCCCTAAACTTACAAAAAGAGATGCAAATGAAAAAGCAATAGAATTTTACATAAAAAATATAATGATTGAAGAGGATATGGGAATTTGCTCATTTAGCGACGGGCATTCAATAAGAGAGATAGCAACAAGTTATACCTGGCTTCCTTTTCCAGATATTAGAAATGCAGAATCATTGAATCTCTCATTAAGAGATGGATTTAGAAAAACCAGACAGCTTAAATATTTGGTAAGAAATCCTTCTAAAAGGGGTGCATTAAAACATGCAATTGATATCAAATTATTGAATAAAATTTCTCCAGGAAGATAAATTTAGTTCCTTCTATAAAGATGAATAACTTGTTTTAATAGTATAACCGCGATACATAATCTTTAAAACAGTTTAATTTTAATAATAAGTATGAAAGTTTTTATTGGATATCCTCCGCTGAAGTCTGAAAAAGGCGTTCCATTATTAAGCCAGAACAGGCAGTTTCAGTGGTTCAGCAATCCTTCTTATATCTTTCCCATTGTGCTTGGAAGTGCTGCAACCATATTGAAAGAAAAAGGAAACGAGGTTATCTGGATGGATTGCATAGCAGAAAATATTTCATGGGAAGATTTTATCGAAAAAATAGAACAGGAAAAGCCGGATTTATTTGCTTTTGAAACCAAAACTCCAGTTATAAAACAGCATTGGAAGATTGTTAATGAATTAAAAGAGAAATTCCCTAAAATGAAAATTGTTATTCTTGGAGACCATGTTACATCTTTTCCTGAAGAAACAATGGAAAATTCAAAAGTGGATTTTGTTTCATGCGGAGGAGATTTTGATTTCAGCCTTTCCAATCTTTGCGACTGCCTTTCAGGAAGAGAAAGAAAACTTGAAGGAGGAATTTATTACAGAAAAAACGGAAAGGTAGTCAATTCAGGAAAATTCTGCCTTAAGCACAGCCTTAATGAGCTTCCTTTTATTGATAGAGAACTGACAAAATGGCAGCTTTATGAAAAGGAGTATAACCTTCAGGGAAAGCCATTTTTTTATATAATGTCAGGAAGAGATTGCTGGTGGGGAAAATGCAAATTTTGTGTTTGGACCACTTTATTTCCAAGTTTCAGAAACAGAAGCGTTGAAAATGTTCTTGATGAAATAGGGATGCTGATAGAAAAATATGATGCAAAAGAAATTTTTGATGATTCTGGAACACTGACAACAGGAGAGTGGCTTAAGAATTTATGCAATGGATTAATAGAAAGAGGATACAATAAGAAGATAAAATATTCCTGCAATATGCGTTTTGGTGCTTTAAAGCAGGAAGATTTTAATTTAATGAAAAAGGCAGGATTCCGATTATTAAAGTTCGGGCTGGAAAGTGCAAATCAAAAAACATTAGACCGGTTAAACAAAGGAATAAAATTAGAAGATATTCTAAATGGATGCGAGATGGCTAAAAAAGCAGGACTTTCTGTTCATCTGACTATGATTGTAGGATATCCTTGGGAAAATAAGGAAGATGCATTAAGAACATTCGAACTGGCGAAAGAGCTAATGCAGAAAGGAAAAGCAGATTTGCTTCAGGCAACAGTTCTTGTTCCTTATCCAGGAACTTCTTTATGGAAAGAAGCAAAAGAAAATAATTGGTTTCTTTTTGACCCCTCTGAATATGAAAGATATGATATGAGAGAACCAGTTTTGAAAACAGAAGATTCTGATGCAAAAGAAATTGCAGAAATCTGCGGAAAAATTTATACAATTTTTTTAACCCCTTCATACATATTTCAGAGAACAAAAAATATACGAAGCTGGAATGATTTCAAATTCAATCTAAAGGGAGTAAAGGCTGTTTTTGGGCATTTGAAGGACTTTCTTCACAAATAGCTTTATATAAAATCAGAAATCTTATGCCTTATCTCAAGGGAAATCATCCATAAAATTAACAAAACAGCGTCGATTGTAGGCATAATTGTTTCCTGCCACGGAGAAGGGACCAAACCTGCAAGATTTAATCCTAAACTATAATTGAAAAAAGGATAAAACGGCATTATTCCTCCGGCTATTGTCACATCAAGCAGAAGGTGCATAAATATCCCAAATGCGATTACTAAAAAGATATTTCTTAATTTCAGATGATGCTCTGCCAATTTCTTGTTCTTAAATTTGTAAAAAATTAATCCAAGAATAACAAAAACCAAAGGAAAAAAGAGATTATGCGAGAAAGTTCTGTGAACTTCCTGCACTGTAAATCCGAAAAAGCTTAAGACATAATAAACTGCGACGTCCAAGTCTGGAAGCAATCCTGCTAATCCCCCTATAAAAATATAATGAACAGGAAAAGATTTTTTGTCTTTGAAAAAAATATCCCTGAATAGCTCTAATAAGATTACTGTAATTAAAAAATGAGTTACTGCATGGGGCATTTTAGTCTTAATCAAATATTCTATTTAAAAGTTTAGAAGAGGAATACAAAAGGTTTTTATTGGAGAAATAGCAATATATTAAATGAAATGGAAGAATGTTAAGAAAATTCTCCCTATTATTGGAATAGGATTATTCATTTATTTGCTGATAAAATTAGATATAACTAAAATTTTTAAGGAAATAGCCAATATAAACGGATATTATCTCTTAATTTCTCTCATATTAATATTTATTTTTTTCATAACCCAAACATTAAAATGGTTTGTCCTGGCAAGAAAACAAAAAATAAAAATCCCCTTTAAAGATGCATTTAATATAAATCTTATCAGCAGTTTTTATGGTTTTGTAACCCCTGCTAAAATAGGAAGCATAATAAGAATAGACTATATAAAAAAATACGGGGGAGACACCGGAAAAGGGTTGAATAATTTTATTATAGACAAAATATTTGATTTAACTTCTTTATTCATTTTAGTCATAGGATTTGGATTTATCTTCTATGCAAATTTGATTACTAAAAATTACTGGATTTTAATATTTTCTTTATTTGGAATAATCATTCTCTTTTCTTTTATCCTATATAAAAAAGAAATCAGCAGACCATTGCTGAAATTTATTCATAGAGTGCTTGTTCCAAAAAAGTTAAAAGAGAGAAGCAAGGAACTTTTTGACTCATTTTATAAGGATATGCCTTCTTTAGGGTCTTTATTTTTTGTATTTGCATTAAATTTAATTAATTGGATTGTAGATTATGTAGCAATATATTTTATAGCCCTCTCTTTAGGAATAGAAATAGATTATATCCCTTTCTTGGTTATAATGATTATTTCAACTCTTGTAGCACAGATTCCAATAACAATAAATGGCCTTGGGACAAGGGAACTGACTCAGATAAGTTTATTTTCACTATTTGGAGTAGAGTCTGTAAAAGTATTCTCAATGTCTATTGTTAATATGACATTAACCAATATAATCCCTGCAATATTTGCAATAGCTTTGATATTCGCTGGAAAGAAGAAGGATTTAAATCCGTGATTTCCCATCCCAAATTTTAGGAATCTTCATATTCATTGCTTTTAGAATCGTTGGAGCTATATCATATAGTTTCATGTTTTGTATTTTTTTCTTTTTTATATTTGGGAATTTTATAATAAATATTCCTGAAAGTTCTGGTTTTTTTTCGGTATAACCATGCATGGATTTAACTTGGGCAGTATCCCTGAAAAAATCAGGATAAATCTGCTCTTCTGGCTTTACATACACCAATAAATCACCAACAAATTCTCTTTTATAAGGAATGAATAATTCTTTTTCTATATTTGTTTCATCATAGATTAAATATCCTTCTTTCTTAAGCTCAACTTTCAGTTCTGACATTTTCAGCGGATTTTTATCTTTAAACCAAACCTGCGCACTTGTGGAGCCGAGAAAATAATCACATCCGTATTTCTTTAAAATTGAAGCAAGGTCTTTGGTTCTCTTAACATTAACTCCCCCATGATCCGAGAAAATTATCAAATTCACTTCTTTATTTCTATCTGCCATCTCTTTTATTTGATTATCTATATTCTTTATGTATTGCAATGCCTCTTCGCTGTGCAATCCATATTTATGCTCTATTGAATCCAAACCCCAGATGTGCAGATAAACAAGGTCATATTTTTTTAATTTTTTTTCTGCTATGCTTAATTCTTTTATATCTCCCTTGGTAAAATAAAACCCTGTCTTTTTGTTATCTGAAATGACTGGAAATTCCATCCCGACATATTTCAGGTTATTATCCCTGAAAACATCAAACATTGTAGGAACTGGAAGAGGGTTATGCTCAAAATGCATTTTATCCACGCTTACTTCAAAATTTTGCAGCGAGGAAAATGGAATTTTATTTGTCCTCAGAAATCGGGTTTTTCCCTGTATTAATCTTATAAAATTAACATAATAATCAATAATCTTTCGTCTTATTTTTTCATTTTTTATGTGTTTTAATATCCAATTTATATATTTTAATTTAGAAAAACTTCCGCTTGGATTGAGATAATACCATGCCCAGACATTATGTTTTAATGGGAGACATCCCGATACCATGCTATATTCTATGTGATATCCTGCAGGTATTGTAGTTAAGCTTCCGTAAGCTCCTTCCTGCGCCAGACTGCAGAGAAAGGGGCAGTTTTCTTTTTTCAAATCGCTGAAGCTGAATGCATCTATAAATAAAATAAGAGTTTTCATATTAAATTTTTTTCTTTATACCATTTAACTGTTTCCCTTATGCTTTCATCCAAGGGAATTATCCTCTTATATCCCAGCTCTTTTTCTGCTTTTGCTATGTTCAAAGAATTATCCTTGCTCATCCATTCAGCAGTTCCAGAATTAAACGGAGCCTTTTTTCCAAATAAAGAAAAGAGATATGCAAGAGATAAACCGCTGATTTTTACGAGCCACACAGGAGCAGAAATTGGAAATAATTTTTTATTTTCTGCTTTTGCTATTTCAGAGAATACCTCCTTTATTGTATATGTTTTTCCGTCACTGATATTATATGATTCCAAATTTTTTCCATTTTTATCTGCCAGCAGAATTCCGTTTACTAAATTTTTGACATAACAAAATTCTATTTTTGCTTTTCCTCCCTTTAATAAAGGAAAAAATCCTGTATTTATCAGCCTAAAAAGCCTTAAAAATTGTGTATCTCTTGGACCAAAGACCATTGGAGGCCTCACTATTACCAGTTTTATTTTATTTTTCCTGCAGAATTCCTTTGCAAACTCTTCCCCTCTCTTTTTGCTCTCACCATAATCGCTTACAGGAAGCTTTGGAGAGGCTTCATCCAAAGCCGTTCTGTCTCTTGAAAAACCAAAAACAGAAATTGTTGAAATATGAATTATTTTTTTAATTTTCTTTTCCTTGCATGCTTCAAAAAGATTTTTTGTTCCTTCAAAATTAACATCAAAATACACATGCTTTGGAATATTCATAGGACGCCCTATTGCAGCCAGATGAAAAACTTTATCAACTCCGTCAAGAGATTTAAGCAGAGAAGATTTATCCAGCAAATCTCCATTAACAATTTCAATTTTTTTCTTTACTTCATCTGAAAACTCATTTATGTTTCCAAGATTATCCCCCCTTACCAAAAGACGGATTTTTTTCTCTCTCTTAGATAATTCCTCGGCTAGATGGCTTCCGATAAATCCGCTGGCTCCAGTTATTAATATCATTTTAGATTAATTTTTGTAAATAATACAAAGAGTATAATTTTAATATTCTTTCTTTCAGGGGAGAAATATTTCCAGTCAATTTCCTGAGATATTTTTTCGATTCTTCCTGTTCCTTAAAGGAATATAAGATAAGGGCAATAGCAATTATAAGCCCGGCATCACGCCATCTAAACAAGGCTCTTGATAATTTTTCCCTTTCTTTTATTCCGACTTCAAAAAACTTAATATTGAGATAATATTGGCCAAAAAAGAGATACCTGCATTTAAGATATTCATTAAAATAAGTATAAGGCAATTTTTTATATGCAATTTTGCATATATCCTTCCAGTTATCAGATTTTGTTTTTAAATATTCCTTAAGAATCTTCTTAAGACCCCATTCCACCCATCTTTTTGATTTTTCAAAAAAATCTTCTGTGTCTTTTACACTATAACCTTTGTGCAGTTTAGATTCTGTTGCTTCCTTTACCAGCTTTTTTAATTCTTCAGGAACATCCATAGATTGGAAAATTTTTTCTCTTTCCTGATAACTGGAAACATATTTTCCTTGAAGGATTAATAATGCAGAGCATAAATCAGTAAATCCTTTTACTGCATAAATTGATTTTATTATTTCGGAGTTTCCCTCTGCAATTGCAAAATGGTCCAGCTTGTTAAATAACAATCTTATTGCATCTGATTTAGGAATTTTTACAAGAGGAATATTCATCAGGACGCTTTTATCTCCAAAAATAACCAAGCTGGTCCTTAAATCATAAGTTCTTTGGGTAGGATAAAGTTTCCCCAGTTTTTTATAATCCACAAAGTGCAAATCGACATGAAAAAAATCATTAATATTATATTGTTCATTAAAATTAGAGACTATTTCTTTTCCTCCTCTTTTAATTGCATTAGAACATTCAACTTCAAGTTCTTTAATAGTTTCATTTCCCGGAAGATTGCCTGTGATTATATACATATCATAATCATTCAATGGGACTATTTTTTTCCCTATTTTTCTGAAGCTCCCTCCGCCATGCCCAAATCCTCCAAACATAACTATGGCTTTTGGTGTTATTTTTTGCAGGATTATTCCGGTCAAAATTTTTATATCTTCTTCAACTTTTTTATCTGCTTCCCTATCAACAGTATATTTCATCTTAATTCCTTAATGAGAGGTTCATTAAAAAAGATTTCTATATTAAGTCAAAAATGAAATAAAAAAGTCCCTTAAGAATAATTAAATTCATAGATGACAACTGTTGTCTGTCCATTTTGAGTATATGCCTGGACAGGAGTTAGGAAATCTGTATGATTTTGGGGGTATAAATAGACCCAATCAGGAGATTGCTCGTATGCTGAGAGAACCATGTATCTTGGTTTAATCTCTTCTACTATTTCTCTAAAATAAGACTCATTTGAAAATATGTCAGGATCTGGACTTTGGACAGATCTCTCGGCATAATAAACTATCTGGGGTCTGGATGGAGTAACTACAATATCAGAAGAATTTGAATTCGCCTTTATCCACAACCCTGCCTGTTGTATTTCCAAATAAGAGGTAAGTTTATTGTCTGTAAGACTATTTGACCATGAATAATTTGAGGTAACATTTCCCAAAGGTATGAGCAATAAAAATAAAAAGAAGCTAATTGCAAGAATGTATCCTGTTTTCCTGCTTATCTTCAGAAAATGCTTATTCAAGGAATTTTCTAATTTTAAAAGGGGATAGACCGCGATTAAAAATAAAAATGGGAGAATCGAGATGATATATCTTTGTTCAACATAAATAGTTATATAGCCGAGAACTAAAAATGGAATAATAATCCATAATAAAATGAAAAATTTCTTTTGAACCTCCTCATTTTTGAAAAGCTTGTCCATCCCCAAAAACATATCCTGAAAAAAGACAAAAATTCCAATAATAAACAGAACAAATATAGAAGTTGTTAACATATAAGGGAGATTTTTAAAATAATCAAAAAGAGTTGATGCTGTTCTCTCAACCGGAGCTGTGCCTGAAACTCCAGAAACTCCAAAATAATGTGCTAAGATATCTGTAAGGATATTTCCATAATGCATCCAGTATAAGATAAAAAATGGAAGAAGTATCGCAAAAGCCAAACCAGCAGTTATCCAAAGGTGTTTATTTTTTAAAAATTTAAATTTCTCTCTTGTGAATATGAATATGATAAATGGAAAGGCAAATATTGCAGACTGAAACCTTACCAATAGAGAACACGCATAAAAGACTCCAAATAAATAAAGAAATTTATTCCCTTCTTTGAGAACATAACCTTTCCAGAAAAAGAGCAGTGAGAGGAGAAGGAAAAAAGCTGCAGGAATATCTGTTAATAATCTTCCTGTAAAAAACAAAGAAATCCATGAAAAAACCATGCCTGTTGATACAAGAATGGCTAATTTTTTATCAAACATCTTAGAAATTACAAAATAAGAAAGAGCAACTGTTCCTGTTGAAAGAAGGACAACAAGGAATCGCATCCCGATTTCTCCTAAACCGCTAAAAAAGAATACTGCCCCTATTGCAGGCCATAAAAAACCTCTTCTGTAATACCAAATATCACCTACATTCGCCCCTAACCCCCATTTCTTTGCTGCAGAGAGGTAATCTGCTTCATCCCACCAAAGAGGCTGATTCATTGTTTTAATAAAGATTATAATTCTTATGATGAATGCAACAATAAGCAAAGCAATGAAAATTTTATCATAATTATCTTTAATCCAGCCAGACAGTAAATGATTAAGGTTTTTTTTTCTCTTTTCAATTTCATTCCCAGAAACAGTCTCTTTTATCTCTCCTTTCAGTTCTTCCATTATGCAAAATCCCCTAATGTTTTGTTTCGCAAAGCGTATGCATAATCGCTTTTGTATCTTGGTTGAATTTCCTGTTCTACCATCAAGAATTATTAATTTTAAGAGTTTTTATTTGTTTTTATGATGAAATATTATTGTAAAAAAGCGGTTAAGTCAAGTTCATCTCTTTTAAATAATATTTCTCCCATTTTAGAAAAGAAAGCATCTAAGGTTACATTGTTAAATTCTTTGATAGTTTTGCATCCTTGATAGTGTCCTGCAACATCTGCAGCACCAGGGCATCTTTCTTTATGAATTTTGTATGGGATAATTAAAATTCCTTCTGTCCCCTGAGATAGTGTATGCGGAACCTGATTGCAGGGATAATTTTTTCCAATCTTTTCTCCTAAATTTCCTAAAAAATAAACAATTAAATCTAAATCTTCACGATTAAAAATCAGATGTGCGAACGGAAAACCAGGCATAATTCTAATCTTTTTGTTTCTTTTTAATGAAACTTTTTCTGCTGCATCAAAACCATACTTCTCTCCAACCTGATCATATGAGGTTCCAAAATCAAGCAAGTGCCAGTGCTCATGATTAGGAATTGATGCTCCTGCTCCATAACTGTTATGGAAAACTTTTAACCCCAGCTTGTCGGCTATTGAAAAAACTTCATTTAATTCAGAAGTTAAGCCTTCTAAATTTCTCGTATTATACATTGGTCTCTCCAATTCATTAACCTCTTTTGAAATAGCAATACTTGAACCAATTATGTAAGGGAATAAGTTAGCAGTTATTAGAAAATTTTTACTAATCTGCGGGGCAATGTCTTTATAGGGCATGATAGTTTGACTTTCTTTTAACGCCTGACAAAGACTGCATCTTTCAGATTTCTCAAGATTAAATGGCCTCTCTAATCGAAATGGATTAAAAATAATCCCTGCGGTATAAGAAGATTTTCCAGTTTCATCCCTAACTAGTTTTACTTGCGGGTGATATGCTCTTGGAGGAATTCCAACTTGCTCTGCAACATATATCCATCTGGTTAAAAACTGTTTGTTGATAGTTGAAAATGTTTTATTCATAATCTTCAATAAAATTCGCCGTTTAAAAAGATATCTTACAATTATTTATAATAAATTAGAATCATATGTCTTAACTATTCTTGTAATAAGATTAGTTGTAGAATATCCTTCTACTATTGGAAGAGTTATATGCCTTCCTCCCCATGATTCAATTAATTCTTTCTCTGCTCTTATTCTGTCAGGTTCAAAAGTTCCCCCCTTTATGTGAATGTCAGGTTTTAATTCTTGAATAAAGGCAAGAGGATTATCACTATCAAAAATAAGGACATAATCTATGCATTCCAGTGAAGAAAGCATTTCTGCTCTTTCTCTTTCTGGAACTATTGGTCTTTTTGGTCCTTTTAGATTTTTAATAGAAGTATCACTGTTTATAAGAACAATTAATATGTCTGTAAGAGACTTAGCACTTTCTAACATATAAATATGCCCTATATGAAGCAAATCAAAAGAGCCATTTGTTGTCGCTATTTTTTTTCCTTCCTGCCTGTGCTTTGAAATTATCTCTTTCAATTGCTCTAATGTCCTTATTTTATCTCTCATTTTCCAATGCAAATTGCTTTAATTCTTCCAGTGAAACAGTGCTGACTCCTGGCTTTGATACTGAAATTGCTGCAGCATAACTTGCCAGCTGAGCAGAGTCCTCACAACTAAAACCCGAAGCTAATGCTAATGTAAATGCGCTTGTAACACTGTCTCCTGCTCCTGTAACATCAATAACTTTCTTAGCATAAGCAGGAAAATCCCTTTTTGTTCCTGAATTTGTCATGAGATACATACCTTCTTTATCTTTAGTGAGTAGTATAGTTTTTAAATTTAAATCCTGCATAATTTGTCCGGCGAGTTCATCAGCAGATATTTTATTCTTGCCACATAATTGCATTGCTTCATAAATATTTGGCTTTATGCAGGTAAAATTATGAAAGTTATGAAAGTTTTTTCTTGAATCCCCAACAGAGATTATCCCTGCATTGTTAGAAATTTTCCTTAGCTTATTTAAGATGTTTTCATCTATAATCCCCTCTCCAAATTCATTATAATCTGCAACAACTATTGCATCAAAGCCCTTTTCATTTTCTAATTTATCCTGAATAAAATTGCAGATTTGTTCTGATATTGAATCATTCATTAATTCGGTGTTTTCCACATCGTGTCTTATTACCTGCTGAGAAGGATATTTTGCCCCTCCTGAAACAATCCGGATAAATTCGGGGGTGGCTCTATTTTTCTGGGGAATAAGACCTTCTGTATTTATCTTATTCTTATTGAAAAAGTTTATTAAAATTCTACTTGCATCGTCATCTTCTCCAACGACCCCCACAGCATAGCATTTTGCTCCGAGAGCATTAATTCCTGCAACTATATTCCCTGCCATTCCAGGATTTATTTTTACAGTATTTTTGTTTCCTACATTTCTTATAATAGGGGCTTCTGGAGAAATTGCTCTCGGTTCTCCATAATAAAATTTGTCAATACAATAATCCCCTATAACTAAAATCTTTCGGCTCTTAAATTGGTCTAATTTAGTTATATCCATTTCTTAAACTTGTAAATTTAATAAGGTTCTCGGCTAAGTCAAGAATATTTATGAAACCGCTATTTGAACTGTTTGGAACCACAAATCCATTATGTTCAAGCACATATCTTTTTAGTTCTGTGTCTGCATTATCAGGACAGGCAACTAATCCTGCGGATTTGAGCATGTCCAAATCGCTGTGACTCGAATCTCCTATTGCCAAAACTTCTTCTTTTCTTACTTTATAAAGACCAGCCAAATAATTAACTGCATCACCTTTTGTAAGATTAGGAAGTATGTCTAAAGCATTTCTGGATATTAATACTTTTAAGATTGAACTGCTTATTGCTTTTTTTAATTCATCTGGCATAAGTTCAAGGAGAAGAGAATAAAGTTCTTTGCTTATATCTTTTCTGAATTCGTAAGTCAACATGCATGTTCTATCTTTCATCTGCCTAATCCCCGAATTAGGAAATCTTTCTTTTAGCTTTTCTTCTGTTTCTTTCATTTTATTTTTCCACAAGATAAAATCATTTATCAAGAGGGTATTTTTTTTAAATTTCTCATGACGTTCAAACAGGTTATAGACTCCTTCCTTCGGATCAAAAATAACATTTCCCATTTCAAAAATAGACGGACCCTGGCATCCTGAATATTTCATTATATGATCTGCCTGATAAAATGATCTGCCTGTGCAAACTCCCAATAAAATTCCATCTCCAATCGAAGAAAGCCGATTAACTCTTTCTTTTATCTTCATTAACTGCATCTTATTTCCGTATAAATCCTGTTTTAATGGATATTCGGGCTTTATGAAATCTCCCATACAACCATCAATGTCACAAAAAATCATTTTTATCATCTTTAGTATCCTGACTTAATTATTGGTATATAAGGATTATTAAACATTAATATATACAAGGAGTTATTTTGTGCTTTCAATTCTTTTCCATGCATCAGTATAATGTCTGTCAAAAATGTGAGTATCAAAAAAGAATTTTATCCAAGTATAAAATCTTACTCCTGCCAATTCTAAACCCCAAATTGTTTCTCTGAAATTAGAGGGGTAATTCAAAAGCCAAAAAATTCCTTTAGACTCTGTCTTAAACGATTTAACTTTAGGAGTAGTCATTGTATCTACATACTCATTTAATTTTCCGTGAGACTTATGGGTTCTTAATTTCTGATTTACCCAATCCTTTAGATTAGATGCATTTTTAACATAAACTTCTGCAGTTTCAACATAACTAATTTTATATCCTTTCTCCCAGAAGATGTAGGGTATTATTGTATCTTCTGCTACGTCCAAAGGAATATTTTTAATAAATTCTTTTCTGAATGCAAATAAATATCCTGAACATTCCAAGAAAGAACTTGTTTCAAAAGCTTTTTTTCTTATCCTATGAGCAGAATCAAAAAGAAAATTTGCCCAATAGCCATATTTATTATTTTTTGATTCTTGAGGAATTGGCCTTCCAGATAAACATCCTATCTCGGGGTCATTAAAAGCAGTTACAATGTCTTCAATAGTATTATCACTTATATAAACATCTCCATCTGTAAGAATTAAAATATCTGTTTCTAATTTTGAAAAGACAAGGTTAAGTGCAAAACTCTTTCCTTTTCCTGAATCCTGAAACAATTTTAAATTTTTATGCTTTTTCATATAGCCCTTAACAATATCTTGAGTTTCCTTATCTGGAACAGAAACTAAGACATCATAATCATATTTAGTCTTCTGATTTAATGCTGCTTCTATTGCATTAGATATTTTTGGCTCTTTAAATGCAGTTATTAAGAGAGTTATTTTATTTCTCAACAATTTTTTAGACATGGTTAAAATTTCATTTACCTCAATTTTTTCCATACTCTTGCAGTCTTTTTTATAACAGCATAAACAGTTTGATTTTGCAATAACTTTTCCTCCCATTCCATACAAATCAATCTCACTTGCAGAAGTTGGTCCAATGAGGACAATGGTTTTTCTTTTTAATGATAAAGCAACATGAAGTCCGAAACTGTCGCTTGAAATTAATAATGAACATACGCTGACCAGTGCAGGAAATTCAAAGAGATTATTCCCGCATCCTGTGTCTATTATTGGGACTTTAAGGTGTTTGCGAATTTCATTATTTCTTTCAATTTCATCTGGTCCTCCAAAAAGAAGAATCTTAGCATTAAATTGTTTATAAAGAGAATTTATCAATTCAACTGTTTTTTTAATTGGAAGAGCTTTAAGCCATCTATCTGCTGATCCAACATTAATACCGATTATCAAATCCTTTCTCGATAAATTGTGCCTTCTAAGAAAATTATTAGCTATCATCCTTTGATTTTTTGTTAATCTTAAAAATGGTTCATATTTGTTATAATCTTTTATCCCAATCATTTCTGCAATTATCTGCCTGTGAGTTTTCTCATTTTTCTTTTTTAAAAGATCTGCTTCTTTTTTACCTCTTTTGCTTATTAATGACATATCAAACCAGTATTCTGATTCTTTTGTATAATCTATCTTTCCATCTTTGTTTAAGAAAGCTCCAATCAGTTTTTTAGGACTTAAAGAAGAAGCAAGTTTACAATTTTCCATATCTTCTTCAAGATTAATAACAAGATCAAATGATTCTTTTTGAAGATTTTCTATTTTTTCCTTTTCTTCGGTGCAAATTACTTCATCCACATAAATATTATTTGTAAAAAGGGGCTTTGCTCTCTCTCCAGTAAGCCAGAATAATTTGCTTGCCTGAAAACGATATTTTTCTTTCAGAAACTGGGCAATAAAGCTGGTTCTTAAAACATCTCCTAAAGCCCCTATCTTAATTATAAGTATTTTCATTTTAAGTATTAATTTTCCTATTTCTTGGGTTTAAAAGAATTGTTAAGTTATACTCTATACCTTATTTTGTCATACCACGCCTTAAAATTTACCGGCAAAGACCTATAAGTTGGCTTGAGAATTCTCTCTCTTATTAAATCAATTATTTCTACAAATTTAAGGACAAATTTCGTCGAGATGGGATTTCTAATATTTTTTTCAACTCTTTCAGGAACTAAAAGCCAATTAACCAAAAAGGATGGCATAAATCCAGACCTTTTTTCTGTTACTGAACCTCTCATCAAATTAAGAATTAAAACAAGATAAGCATTTTTTTGTTTTAATCTAATATGTTTTGCCCTATCCCAATAGTTTAATTTATGCGCTGAATCTTTTTCTGATTTAATTGTTCCATCTGCGACTGCCCGCCTGTGTAATTGAGAGCCTGGAAAAAAGACAAGATTATTAACAGAAAGATAATAAGGTTTTGGAATTCTTTGCAGGAGCTTTATCAAATTAACAACATCTGATGATTTTTCATAAGGATTGCAGGTAATTACATCATACATTACCATCAATCTGTCTTTGTATTTGTTTAATATTTTTGCCGCCTTCAAAACTTCTTCATCTTTTTGATTTCTATGATAAATCTCCTTATTAGTCCTCTCGCTTCCCTGTATTCCTATAATAATGTCTGTGCATCCTGCATCAACAAGAAGCCCTATTTTTTCATCAGAAATTGTCTTGGGGTCTGCCAGGCATTTAAATCTCATATTAACCTGCTCCTTGTAAAGCTTGCAGAATTTTTTTATATCTTTTAATGGCCTTAAAGAGAAGGTATCATCTCTTATATCAAAATATTTTAAGGTATGAGGAAATTTCTTCTTTAATTCTAAAATTCCTTTAACAATATATTCAGGAGAATGCCATCTCAGAATTTGTTTTCTCTTTCCTTCATAAAGTTGGTTAAAAAAAGAATTACTGCAATAATCACATCCATAAGGGCATCCCCTTCCTGTCAAAAAAAATATCTGGCCTGCTAAATCTTCTTCCCTGAATAGCCTAATTTTTCCGCTGTCAAGAATATAATGTGTTTTTATATTGTAATCAGGAAGTGGAAGAGAGTCCAAATTGTCAATAATATTTCTTACAGGATTTTTAATTATTTTTTCTCCCTTTTTAATCCATAAATTTTTTATCTTGTCGAAGCTTTTCCCTTTTTCTACTGCTCTTGCCAAGTCAACAATTGCTTCTTCCCCTTCTCCAATGCAGATAATATCTGAAGTGTTTATGCAGTCGTCAGGAGAAATTGTTGCATGAACCCCTCCATAGACAATTGGAATTTTCAATCTTTTCTTTAAGAAAGAAGTTATTCTTGAAGCCCTCTGGGAAGTTGAAGCAAAAGAATTTATCCCAATAAGCTTGCTTTCCCTGCAGATTTGCAATAATTGAGTTAGTTCAGGAAGAGTATAATTTTTTGAATAATCTTCACTAAGAGTCATAAATACAACTTTTACTTCATGCCCTTCTTTCTTAAGAGCACTTGAAATTGTTCTTATTCCCTGATCAGAGGGGAATGTAGATGTTGAGATTAATGTTATTTTCATTTTAATTTTTTAAAAGTGCTTCATATTCCCCCATATATCTCTTATATATGCCATCCCAGTCATAGTTTTTAGATTTTTTTAAATTATTTTTAGACATTTTTTTTGCAAGTTTTTTATCCTTTAATATTCTTAAAATATTTTTTTCAATAGAATTCAAGTCTCCATAATCAGAAAACAAACCATTCTCTTCTTCTTTTATCTCATAAGGAATACCATTGACAGGAGAAGCAACTATTGGAATTCCTGAAGCCATTGCTTCAAATAAAGTTAATGGAAGCCCCTCTCTGTAGCTTGGCAGGACATAAACATCTGCAGCTTGATACATCTCTGCAATCTTCTCTTTTCCGCTTATCGGACCAAGATACTTCATATTTTTATGATTTTTAATCAGTTCTTTAACTTCTTCTGCTTTGCCTTCATCAGGTCCAATCCAGACAAAAGCAATATCTTTCCTCTTTTTTGTTATATTTAAAGCGGTTTTTGCCAGCATTTCAGGACCTTTTGTAGGATTCAATCTTCCAAAAAATAAGATTAGATATTTCTCTTTTATCCCCTTTCTCTTTCTGAAAGAATTATTTTTTATTTTTTTATAAAGAATTTTATCTACTCCATTTGGAATAATTTTTACTTTTTCCTTATCACAATATTTTTCCAAGGTTTCTAATTCCCAAGGGGTTATTGCAATAATTTTATCAACAAATCTAAATGCAAATTTGTTCATAAAAATATCATTCAAAAATAAAAAAGGCCTTAAAATTTTTGGACGAAAAGAGGCATCTGTCCAGGGGCAGTGAGTAGTATGAATATGCCTTATTCCTTTTAATTTGCAAATAAGTCCTGCAAATAAGATGTAATCATGCCCTGAAACATGTGTGTGAACAATATCAAATTTTCCTTTAAATTTCCATAGTAATGCAGGCCATACAAAAGTATTCAGGGAGAGCCTAAACCAATAAGAAATTCGGTGAACATGAACCCCTTCTATAATCTCTTCTTTTTTTTCAATCCGATTATATTTATCAGAATCACAGCAAAACACATGAACTTCGTGTCCTTCTTTTGCCTGCCGAGTTGCAAGTTCATACATTACCCTTTCTACTCCCCCAAAAGTCGGAAGGTAAAACATGTTTATATGGGCAATTCGCATTGTATGGGGGATAGATAAGAATTTATAAATTATATTGTCCCAGGTATAAATGTCTACTTTTTGATAAGAATATTTAAATATGATTATCTTTTGGAAATTTAATGGATTTAAAAGGAAAGAAAGTATTAGTGACAGGAGCAGGAGGCTTTATTGGAAGTCACCTGGTTGAAAGGTTAATAAAAGAAGGGTGTAGTGTGAGAGTTTTTTTAAGATATAATTCTGAAGGGAACATTGGAAGATTGGAAGAATTATCTGTAAGGGATATAAACCAGATAGAGATTTTTAAGGGAGATTTAAGCAATTTTGGAATTGTTAAAAAAAGTGTGGAGGGAGTGGATATAATATTTCATCTTGGGGCTTTAATCTCAATACCTTATTCTTATGAGAATCCAAGAGAATATATAGAGACAAATACAATTGGAACATTAAATATTCTTGAAGCAGCTAAAGAAGAGGGAATAGAGAAAGTTATTATTACTTCAACATCTGAAGTTTATGGAACTGCACTTTATTCTCCTATTGATGAAAAACATCCATTACAAGCACAATCTCCATATGCCGCATCTAAAATTGCAGCAGATAAAATAGCAGAGAGTTTCCACAAATCGTTTGATGTTCCTGTGTCAATTATCAGGCCATTTAATAATTATGGTCCGAGACAGTCTATGAGGGCAGTTATACCTACGATAATTTATCAAGCCTTGACAAAGGAAAAAGTAAAACTTGGTTCTTTAAGTCCAAAAAGAGATTTCCTATATGTTGATGATAATGTAGATGCATATATCAAAATTGCTAAGTCAGATAATGTAACAGGAGAGGCGATAAATGTTGGGACTGGGAAAACGACTTCAATTAGGGAGATTGTAGACATGATAAAAGAATTAATTGGGAAAAATTTTGAAGTTGAAACAGATGAAGAGAAAATCAGGCCTGAAAAAAGCGAAGTGAAATTGTTAATTTGTGATAATCTAAAGGCAAAAGAAAGAATTGGCTGGGAACCCCAAACTTCACTTAGAGACGGATTGAAAAAAACTATTGAGTATATGCAGAAAAATATCAATCTTTATAACCAAGAAGAGGACCTTAAATGATTGTAGTAATATTAGCAGGAGGAGAGGGGAAAAGATTAAGACCTTATACTCAAATCTTCCCAAAACCTCTGCTTCCTATAGGAGACAAGCCAATATTAGAGATAATCCTTGAGAGACTTAAGTTACAAGGCATCAGAGACGTTTTTCTTTCTGTAAATTATAAATCACATTTAATTGAACAGTTTTTTGGAAATGGTGCTGACAGAGGGATGAATATAATTTATTCAAGAGAAGAAAAACCTCTTGGAACAGGAGGACCCATTAAATTATTGAAAGATATGCTTAAAGAAGATTTTTTTGTTATGAATGGAGATTTAATAACAGACATTGATGTAAGAGAGGTAGCAGATTTCCACAAAAAAACAGGTGCAGATATGACCATAGTCACTAAGAGGATAGAAATCCCTATCTCAATGGGGGTAATTAATGGAAAGGGGGACGAAATCAATGCTATAGAAGAAAAGCCTGTTATGAAAATTGAAATAAATACAGGAATGTATATGCTAAAACCGCATGTGCTGGAACATATGCCTGATGGAGAATTTTTTAAAATTACAGATTTAGTCGAAAAGATTAAGAATAAAGGCGGTAAAGTAGCTAGATTTTTGCATGAAGGAAAATGGACAGATGTTGGGCAAATTAATGAGTATGAAGAAGCTCAAAAAGAATTTTATAACAAAAAAGATTAGAAAAGATTTAAAAGTTATACAGGATATACAGATAAATAATGCAAGAAACAAATAAAGAGACAAAGAAAAAATATATTTCTCATCTGTTTAGACCATATAACATAATGTCAAACAATGAATTTTTATATAATCGTTTCGGAAGATGGTTTATCAATAGCGAGTTTAAACAATTGCTAGAAGAGGGACTTTACAGATTCAGAAATATTTTGTGGGGTAGCCGCTCTGATTTATTCAGGAATATTCTCATAGAAACTACCAGCATATGCAACAGGAAATGCTCTTACTGTCCTGTATCAAAATACCCAAGAAAAAAAGCATTTATGAAAGAAGAAACAGTCAGAAAAATAATAGATGAACTTGCCGAAATAAAATACAGGGGGAAAGTGTGTTTCCATTTCTTTGGAGAGCCGTTACTTGACAAAAGACTTGAAAAATTTGTGAGATATACCCGAGAAAAACTTCCAAAATCAAAGATTTCTATTTATTCAAATGGAGATTTTTTAACTCCAGAATTATTCCTCAATTTGATTAAGGCAGGAGTTTCTAATTTTATGATAACCATGCACGGAACAGAATGGTCTAAGAGCATGGAAGATACAATTAAATTTGCTGAAGAACATCCAGAATACAAAGATTATCTTAACTGCATAACCAAGCTATACCTTGAAAACAGAGGGGGACTGGTAAAGATAGAAGAAATAAAAAAGAGGAAAAGATGCTTTGACCCAATTCATGCTGCCTCTGTAGTCTATTCCGGAGATGTTGTTCTCTGCTGTGAAGACTATTTCGGAAAATATAGTTATGGAAATGTAAACAATGAAAAATTGATAGATATATGGAATAAAGAATCTTTTAAAAAAATAAGGAAAGAGTGTGCAAGAGGAATTTATAATCTGGAAATATGTAAAAAATGCGTTGGAATAGAATAGGAAATGTTTGAAAATAAGATTATCTTTATTATATAATTTAACAGAAGTAAAATTAAATAAGCTTATGGTATTTAATCCAGATTTGAAAAGAGTTATGACAATAGGTTTATAAATTCGGAAAAATAGAAAACATTAGAATTAAAAAGGAAGAGAAAAAATTGGAAATAGAATTTATTGGGAATATTTATGAAAATTCTGAATTACTAAGAAAGGAGTGGAAATGACTAAAGTTTTGTTAATACAACCCCTTACTGGAATAGCAAAGGTGTATGGAATAACCTAGAATCAAAAAGAGCATTTAATGATGTATTCTTTAGAAATATTGCGGAGAGACCATTTAATTATATAGACAATACACCAAGATTTGAAATAATTGAAATAAACTTAATTCCTACGAATGTTGGTAAATGGATACCTCGACTTATCAGGGAAAAATTAAGCATATTTATCAGCGGGATGATTATGCACACCCATGTTAAGTTAAGAGTTATAAATAAATAATGCATGGGTTGCTGGTATTAATGGGTTTTTTAACAGGGTTCTTTGGCAGAATTATTCAACTTGCAGATAACAGTATAATTAATTATCCCATACAGCCCAAAAAATGCCGGAATCTTTACAGTTAGTTTATTGTTCATTCTTTTCTTTTTCTTTAAATCATTCATATCTTTTATATCTTCAAGAACAGAAAAGCCAGTATTCTCATATAAAATTGAAAAATTCTTTCTTAAGAGAGATTTTACATCTTCCTTTACAAACATATAAGGATGATGAATATTATACAACTCATTTTTTATTATCCACTTGAACTTGCCGAAAATCTTTGAGAGAAATATAAAATTTTTTTGATATATGTAAACTTCAAAATGAAAGATAGCTGAGTCTTTCATTACTCTCTTGACTTCATTCAAAACTTTTTCAGGAGAATGCACATGATCCAATACATTGGTCAGGATTACAATATCAAAATATTTATCCGGAAAGGGCAAATTTTCTCCTGTTCCTGCTACAAGTCCTGATTTTTTATAATCCAGCTTAAATCGTTCTTTATAAAAATCTGCCAGAGGGTCTATTGAATGACATTTTCCTATAGGGATATAATTTATAATGTCCTCAGGACCGCAGCCAATCTGCAATATCTTTGTATTTTTATTAATTTTTATTAATTTTTTCCATTTCTCCATCATTATCCTGACTCTTTCCGGATTTCTCCCACAGGACTCGTTAAATATAGAATCTTTATCATAACCTTTCCAATAATCTTTTTCTGATTCCTGGGCGATGTTCCATCTATTTATAGTAACTTCCTCAATTTTTTTATTCTCAAATTTTCTCATTTTTAATTAAGCAGTGGAGTCAGATATAAATCTTTGCATGAATTTAATCCATATTCATCAATAACAAATTTTCTTGACTGTGCAGAGATTTCCTGTTTTTTTCTGCTGGGAAGTTCAAAGAAATTTATTATCGCTTTTTCTATTTTATCTGAATTAAGAGGCACTTTGATTGCGGGAGGGGAAATTAACCTTAAAGCATTTATGTCAGATACTATTGTTGGGGTTCCGCAAGCCATAGCTTCTCTTGGAACGATTCCAAAAGATTCTGCCCTGCTTGGAAACAAGCATAAATCCGAAGCGCTGTAATATTGTATCAATTTATTATTTGGAAGATAAGGTAAAATTTTAACATTCTCCAAATTTTCAAGCTTTATTTTTTTATCATTAATCTTTCCAACTAATAAAAAAGAGATGTCTTTATTTCTTTTTGCTACTTCCAAAAGAAGGTCTGAACCTTTTGCAGTTTCTATTCTTCCAACATAGATTATTATTTTTTGATTTATTTTCAAGTGAAGTTTTTTTCTTGCCTGAATTTTATTCTTTGGAGAAAAAAGATCAGTATCTATAGGAACAGGAAATCGGAATATTCTGTCTCTTGCAAAGAAGAGATATTTTTTGCAGTATTCAGTTATATCTGCAGAACAAACAAATATCTTCTTGGGAAATAATGCAAGAGGGCAGTCAAAAATATCTTCTATCAAAAACTTTACCCACCATTTTCCAAAATTAATTTTAAGAGAACCAATAGGGTCTGTAAGGAGATAACAAAAAAAATCGGTCCTTGAAAATATTGAAGCAAATAGCATGATTAATCCTTCCTGAGGCAACTGGCCAAGATTAATCAGCCGGTCTATTTTATTCTTTCTGCAGAATTTTCTAAATTCAGAAAAACAGAGGTATTTATTTTTATTTGACTCAAAAATTTTTGTTCTGCTTGAATTGTATTTCCCTTTGCACTCCTTTGACACAAAGAGGAATAATTCTATATCTTTAGGCAGAATCTTTTCCAATTGGTCCATTATTACCTGCCTGTCAAATGAAAAATTAATTGTAAAAATACATAACTTTTTTATCATTGTAAATCTTGAATCTAAAAGTATTTAAAGTTTATTAAGGATTTTTAAAAAATGGGTTACAGATTAATGAGACTAAGAAAATATCAGGATATTATTAGAACAAATCGTCCATTTTTTTCTGCTCCTGCCGGTCAAAAAGCAAAAATAATTCTTAACATTTTAAGATTTTATAATAATTCATTAAAAAAACCAATAGTTATCAACAATAAACCAGTTGTTGCACAGATTGAGCCAACTTCATTATGCAATTTAAAGTGTAAAATGTGCATCAGGGAAAAAATTGGAACTCCCATAGGAACAATGAAATTTGAAGATTTTAAAATAATCCTGGACAAACTTGATTCTCTGTTTAAGATACACCTGTCTGGGCAGGGGGAGCCATTTTTGAATAAAGACTTATTTAAGATGATAAATTATGCGAATAAAAAAGGAATAATTGTTAATCTCAATACTAACGCGACCCTCTTTACAGAGGAAGTAATAGAAAAAATATGCCATGTAGAGATAGGAGAAATTGCAATATCAACAGAATCAACAGATGAAAAAGAATATGAAAAAATAAGAAAGGGGGCAAAATTTGATGCAGTCATTGAAGGAATAAAAAGATTGAATATTGCACTAAAAAAGAACAGAAAAAAAACTATTGTAAGTCTTGCAATAACTCTTTTAAAAGAGAATGTTAATGAATTGCCTAAATTTATTAATTTTGCATCAGAGTTAGGAATAAAAAAGATAATCAGCCAAACAATACAAGGGAAGGAAAATTATTTGAATAATTACGATAAAAAAGCCAGAGGGAACTTAGTTTCCAAGAGCAGTGACCAGTTAAAAGAGAATCTTACAAAGGCAAGGAAGATAGCTAAAGAGAGAAGAATTGAATTTATTTTTGATGAAGAAAAAAGTCCAGGATGCATATGGCCGTGGAGAAGCATTTACATAAGCTGGAATGGAAATATAACTTCCTGCTGCAAAATATTAGACTATAATAAAGATGGAATGGGAAATATATTAAAAGAAGATTTTTGGAAGATATGGAATGGAAAGAAGTATCAGGAATTCAGAAGGTTACTGCGAGAAAGAAAAGCTCCTCTGCCATGCAAGGGATGCAATATGGTTTAGCTAAGTAAATATAGCGTGTCCCTTGCAAATGCCTGAGGGAATAATATTGTCAAAGAGTTTTTTATTGGCTGTGGAATTGTCTGTGGTTTTACTGGGGGCAAAAATATTCTCTTTTCAATTTTAAATCCATTTTTTCTTATAAATGCCTCTCCAGATTTTATGGGAAAATAATGCAAATGCCCATATGGAGCAAATGGGTCTTCTGTTAAATGCTTATTAAAAAGGAATCGTATTTTATTCAAGACATGATAATCATTTGGAAGAGTTATTATTATCTTCCCTTCGGGTTTTATCCGGCTCTTAGCAATATCAAGCAGTTTAGCAGGATTTGCAACATGCTCTAATATATCAAGCAGAAGAATAAAATCAAATTTTTCTTTTTTAAATGGAAGTTCTTCTTTGTTTAAGTCTGCCTGTTTAGCTTTAATCTTCTGTTTAGTCAGTTCCAAGATAAGATTTTTATCCCCGTCAATTCCATAATAATCTGAATTTTTAAGGAAATTTCTTATACTTCCATCTCCGCAACCGATATCAAGAATTTTTGAATTTTCTGGGATTAACTTTGCAACCTGCTTAAACTTATTTTCTACAAAAATTTCATGAGCATTCATAAATAGTAGTAATTAGTTAGATTTAAAAGAATTTACCTTATTAAAAAGGTATGATATATCTTACAGGAGATGTGCATACAACACTTCCAGGACATTGGGAACAGAAAATTGCAGGTAAAGAAATTGATAGTGCAAGAAGATATCTTGAAATATTAAAAAAATATCATCTAAAATCAACACTTTTTTTAAACGGAAAATGCTTGGAAGAAGATAGAGAAAAGATTAAAGAATTGTTAAATTACGATGTTGAAATTGGAGGTCATACTTATGACAATTTTGGCCATAGGGGAGCAATAAAAAGTTATATTTACAGAAAAATCTGGGGTTGCATTTATGGGAGTTTTTCTTATCAAAAAAGAGATATAAAGAAAACAAAAAGAGCTTTTGAAATGCTTGGAATAAAAATGCAAAGCTGGAGAACTCACTCTTTTGGGAGCAATGAAGATACTTACAGAATTTTAAGAGAGGAGGGAGTAAGATTTGTATCAGATACCTTAGGAGAGATAAAACCTTTTGAAAAAAACGGGATAATTCATCTTCCAATGAATATTCCTGTAGATGTAGTTACTGTTTCTTATGGAGAATTAAAACCTGAGAGCAGAAATCCTTTTGCGAGCTGCACAAAAGGCAGAATAAAACCAGAAGAATGGTTTGAGATAATAAAAAAAAGAGTGATCTATAATGAAAAGAACAAGATTGACAGTATTTTGTTGATTCATCCAATTACTATGAAAGTTTTGGATGATTTTAGGCTATTTGAAGAAATTGCAAAATTCTTATCAAAATATAGATCAGGAAAAATATTCGAGTTTAGATTATAAATATTTCAATTACATAATCTTTAAAAAGAGATTCAAATAGTCCTGTTTATGAGTTATATTGCAACAACATTTGCTCACGGAAATGGCCCTTATTCCAGATGCGTTGAGTGGGCTGTTGAAGTGAACAATGCCAAAGAAAAAAAAGGACTGCAAAGATTGCCTATTGCTGTCCCGTTAGTCTATCAGGAAAGACAAAAAAAGATTCTTAAAGAAGAGTTGGGAGAAGCGTTTATTTCCGCACATCCAGATGAGATTTTATTTGATGCAAAACATGGAGAATTGCTTTCCCAAATAATGTTTAAGGGAAGCGATTATTCTGAAAATTTAAGAAAATTATATGATAACTATTATGCTATAGAGGCAGAATTACAAAAACATTTAGAAGGAAAAAGAGAACTGCAAACTTTTGACGGAAGAACAATTGAAATGGATTTAAGGGACGCAGAATTACAGCTTGGATTAAATAACAGAATGCAGACAGGATTGCCAAATCAGTTTTATACTGCAGGAGGAGCAGGACCATTCGATGAAGTTTTAATAAGAGCAATTGCAGATAAAGAGATTAAATTAGATAAAGAAATAATGCAGAATGTTTTGCCAATAGCAAGAAGAATGATAGAAAACCAGAAAATAATTTTTTCAAATGAACCTGGAGTTTTTTCATATGACAGTTCAAGAAAACTAATGCACAATGAGAGATTAACTCCCCCTTTTGTTCATGTTCCAGAAGCAGATTCAACAAATCTTCCATGGAAAGGAATTTATTTGTTAATGACTGGAATTGACGGAGTCAGGGAAAGCGGAATGTATAATGCTGCTGCAGAATTAGGAATGAATTTATTCGCTCCAAGTTTTTCAATTTCTGGTTTGCCTGAATCAATAAGAAGCAAGGTAATCCCTTTGGATCCAAAAAGAATGAATAATCCATCCATAGTTGCCCAATATGCAAGAGCCGGATGGATCAGTGTATGGATTTCACATTTGTCTGAAAAAGGATTTATTACTCCTGCATATAATGGAATAGACGATCCGGAGATGTTATTTAACTTAAGAGGAATTGAAAAATTAGGACTTGGTGTCATAATGAATGATAATCCCCAATCGGTTCTTGAAAGAGCAACTAAAATGGCAGAAGGAACTCATTCTTTTAATGAAGCATTATTAAAAAAATACGGCACACTTGACGGAATAACTTATTCTGCAGAAATTGTATTTAATCTTATTTAAGATAGTATAATTCACCTTCATAATCTTTTTAAACAAAATCATTCAATCTTTTGAATGCGAGATGATTGGAAACAAACCGGAAAAGAGTGGAGCACAAAAGGCAAATATAATTCATTTAATTCTTTTAAAGGATTAACTTATATAGACAGCCATTACAAACCAATTGCAAAATGGTGGAAAGGAGAATCAGGAGCAAGATTGCCTGCCCCAGTAGAGTTTTCTCTTGATCCAGGACATTTATGCAATTTCAAATGCGGACACTGCAATGCACAAAGATATTTAGCCATACATCCAGATCAAGTTCCTGAAGACAAAAAATTAATGACAAGAGAACATCTGAAGAAACTGATTGACTTTTGCGCTGATTGGGGAATAAAAGCAGTCTGTATTGGCGGAGGAGGAGAACCCTTGATGAATAAAAATATATGGGATATGCCTTCATATATTGTTTCAAAAGGAATGGAATGTTCTTTCGCAACCAATGGTAGTTTAATCAATGAAGAAATTGCAAACCAGATGATGAATTGCAGATGGGTTGGTGTTTCTGTTGATGCAGGAAGCAAAGAGGTATTCAACAAAGTTCATGGTTTTGAAAATGATAAGCTAAAGAAAATTGAAAACATTAAGGAAATATTTGAGAAAACACATAATGATGATGAAGAGAGCAAGAAAATTTTTAGTGAGATTATAGAGAGAATAAAAGAGGAAAATGGAGAAAATAATCTCTTTGATAAAGTAATAGACAATTTAAAATTATTAGTAAGAAAAAAGAAAGAAACAGGAAGCAAAATAGATATCTCTTACAAATTCCTGATTAGCCCTCTTAATTGGCAGGATTTATACAAAGCATGCCAGCTTGCAAAAGAAATTGGTGTGAGAGATTTCCATGCACGTCCAGCGGACTTGGAGAGAAAAGATTTTAACAATGCAATGGAATTAAATTACAATTTGGAAGAAATTCACAAGCTGTTTGAACAATGTCATGAATTAGAAGATGAAAATTTCAGAGTATTTACAGTAATGCATAAATACAATCCTGATTTCAGGATAATGCACACTTTCTGCAGATGCATTTCCTCGCCATTAATGCTTCAGGCGTGCTCTGATGGAAATGTTTATGTCTGCGCAGACCACAGGATAGAACCAAGATTCAAGTTAACAAGTCACTTCCCAAATCCTGAAGAGATATTAAAAGTTTGGGGAACAGACAAACACAGAGAAATTCTAAAATCAATAAGAGTAAATGAAGAATGCGGAAGATGCACTTATGGAGAATATGCCAGACAAATTGAAGAGCTCACATTGGGTGTAAATGAGAACGATCCGATGTGTGTTAATTTCCCGTAGATATAGAAACAAATAAAAATTAATTGTTATCTCTTAATATTATGGAGATTACAGAAAAAGTTAGAGAATTAGTAAAACCACAATATGACACTTTAGAATGCTGGGTACATCGATGGCAACATATTGAAGATGTTGCAAAGAATGCCAAAAGATTAGCTGAATTAGAAAATGCCAATATTATTTCCTGCATTATTGCAGCTTACTGCCATGATTTAGGAAGAATTGAAGAGGAAACGAGAAAGAAGAGAGGAGAAATTCCTCTTCCTCATGCATTATTATCTATTGAACCAACAATGAAGATATTACAGAAAGTTGGAATTTCTGGGGTTGACTTTGACGAAATTGTTGAAGCAGTTGCAGTTCATTCATACAGAGTTTATGAAGGAAATAATATGATTGCTAAAATTCTTCAAGATGCAGATAAAATAAGCAGTGGCTTTGGTCCTTATAGAGTTCTTAGTGCCATAAAGTACACTGGAGGAAAAGACTGTGTTAATCCTAAAGAAATTGAAACGAATAAAAATAATTTTGATGTATTAAAACGACTAGTCGATGTCAGTTTAGAAAAATTAGATAATTCTTCTTCAAAAAAGATAAAGAAAGGGATGGATTTTGTTATTGAATGGTTTGATATGTTTCATACAAAATCTGCTGAAGCTATGATAAAAAAAGAGGAAAAAGAATATTTTATAGGAATTAGAAATATTTTAACTGGTAGAATTAATTAACTTTAATCTTTTCTATTAATCTCTCTGCAAGTTCAGGAGTTGCAGCAGCAATAATTGAATATGTCCTGTTAAAATTAAATTCTTGTTCTCCAATTGAATTTCCATCAAAATTTATTACAACCCCACCCGCTTCTTTAACAAGTAAATATCCCGCACCCAGTTCATGAGCTTTCTGAATTGAAAGTATATATGCATCAAAATTTCCGCTTGCAACACCAGCTAAATGAAATCCTGCAGAACTAACATTTCTTACCCAACTATTTGCATAAATATCCAAGAATCTTGATACATCTTTACTACATGGACCATGATCAACAACTACAGATGTTTTTTTCCCTAAATCTGTTCTTCCAGAAGTCTGAACTCTTTGATTACCAAGGAAACAACCTTTTCCTCTTTCGGCATACCAGAGTCTATCTGAAGTGTGGTCTAGTACACCTGCAAAAACCGCATCATTGAATTTTAAACTCGAAGAGTAATCAAATGCAGAAATAACAGTAGTGCATGGAAAGATTCCTCTTTCATAATTAAAAGTTCCATCAACTTCATCAAAATATATTGCCCATCTTGGATTTTCAGGCTTGAAAATTTCTCCTGCTTCTTCACTGGTAATAACCGAATCAGTAATGTTTTTTAGAAGAAAAGACTTTAAGGATTTAGAAACAGCGAGGTCTCCTTTTGTTAATGGTTCATCTTTTGTTGTAGAAACTGCCTGCCTTCCTCCAGAAACAGTATTTAATGTATCTTTAGCCTTATATAAGGATTCTAAGCAAATTTCAGAAATTTTGTTCACTCTATCCAAAGTCCGCAACAGAAGCTTTCTTTAAATTTTCGTTGTTATATTCAAAATCAGAAAGATAATCTTTGTAAGTCTTTCTTGGCAGACCAATTGGTTCTGCAGTCAGTTGTCTTGGATGAGGAATATTTGAACCAAATTTCCAGTTTAATATATGAGCAGTTATGTGGGCAGTTGAGAATTCCCCTCTTGGACTACTTTCCAATTCTCTTAACGTGAAAACGTCGGTAAGTCCTTCTGTAGGAATATTTTTTCCAGTGCTTAAATTTTTCAAAACTCTTTGGATTACAAAGAAAGGAACTTCTGAATAAAAAGTGCTATAAACTGCAGTATAGGGTTTATTTCCTCCTTCAATAATCTCTGGTTGATTAACAAAAAAATCTTGTAACGGAACAATGTGCCCAAGAAGCCCATTTCTTATAAATCGTATATCATCCTGGCTTGCCCAATCCACTTTTCCAACATGCGCTTTTTCAACAGGATGATTAGGGTCAAATTCTTCTGAAATTTCCTTTATTAAAAGTCTTTCAGGAGAGACATCATAGGACTCTGGATTTCCCCCAATATTATTTGCAGATAATCTGTAAGCTTTCCTAGGATATCCTTCATCATAAACTGCAAAGAGATATTTGTCTAAACTTTTTACTACAACAACAGACGGATGAGCATCTAATATTAATTTTGCCATTTGTTTTTTATCTAAATAGATTATTTAAAGATTATGGTCATGAAAAAATATTAATTATTATTTAATCTCCAAACAACTTTCTCTTAAGTTTTATCTTAGTCATCTCTTCTACATGTTTTCTTGCAATCAATCCAAATCTTTTTTCAATTGTGTCGAGATATTTTGGATTTTTGAAGCAGACATCAAAAAAATAGTCTCTGAATTCTAAAACTTGCTTAGGAGAAAGTTTACTTGTTGGAAGAGGAATAAACCCATAAGCATGTTGTGCATATTCTGCCCATTCTTTTGGGAGTTCTATTCCTTTTTGGATTGTGTTATTGTAAAGCAAGGAGCCAGGCCATGCAATCGTTGAATAGATATTAACGAACTCGCAATTCATTCTAATTGCTAAATTTAAAGTTTGCTGCATGCTGTCAAAATCATCTTCTGGCAATCCGACCATAAAATTTCCCAAGACATTTATATTTGCTTCCTTGCACATCTCTCTTACAAGAACCATATCTTCCTCTTTATACTGCCCCTTGGAAACATCTCCTAAAACAGCATCATTTGCTGCTTCAAATCCAAAACAAAGCCATTTGAATCCTGCTTTTCTTAATTTTTTTAACATATCAGTACCAAGTCTTTTTGTAACATCTACTCTTGCATATGCCCAGATATTCAAATTATAATTTCTCTCGATCAGCTTATCTGCTATTGCAATAAAATGTTCAGGATTAAAAACAAAAAGCTCGTCGATTATTTTTATAACTTTTACATGATATTTATTTACAAGAGTATCTATCTGTTTAACAACCCATTCTGGATTCCATGCTCTTATTCTTCTCTCTCCACCAAAAGTGGCTTTTATAGAACAAAAACTGCAGTTAAAAGGGCAACCTAAACTTGTTGAAAGAGAAGCATAAAATTTTCTGTCTTCCAGATTATCCAAACACTGCCAATTATGTGCTTTGTATTTTTCCATTGGAAGCAAATCCCAAGCAACTTCACTTAATTCTTCTGTTAAATTCTGAACATTTCCTGCTCTTTGTGTATGTTTTATCTTGTTATCTTCTTTCCACCATAACCCTGGAATAAAATTTAAAGACAATTGTTTTGCAAGTCCAAGAAGGGTATAAAATCCCTCTCCTTCACAGACAAAATCACATTCTTCTTCTTTCAATGTCTTTTCAGGCAATGCAGAAGGATGCAAACCAGTAAGGATTATTTTTCTTTGGGGTTCCAGTAATTTTATTTTTCTGCAAAGTTCTCCGACCCCTGTCATCAATTGTGTTGAGGCAGAAGGATGCTGTCCATATACAACAATATTTACTAATTTTGGATTTCTTCTCTTTATCTCTTCAGCAGTTTCTTCTGGAGTCAAATTTTCTGCATTTGCATCAAGAATACCAACGTTAAATCCATTCTTTCTAATAAATCCTGCACTAAGTGCAGCCCAAAAAGGAGGCTCTATTGCAGAATAGTCTTTGCTTAATTCTTGATAAACTCTTTTTTTTGTTCCGCCAATATTAACAAAGAGTAGATCTAATCCGAGGTTCATTTGAAAAGAATAGGTCTGCACTTTTTAAAGATTATTTAGGTAAGATAAACAAAGTATTTCACAAAATATCGATATTTCAACTTCATAATCTTTAAATAGACTTTCGAAGGTAAATTGTAATAGAGAGTAAATGATATGGATGAAAAAAGAATAAAAGAACTGCAGAAAAGAGCCAATGAAATAAGAAAAGAAGTATTAGAAATGTGCATTCTTGGAAAAACAGGACATGTTACTTCCTCATTTTCTTGTTCAGAAATCTTAACTACATTATATTTTGGAGATGTATTAAGATATAATTCCCAGATGCCAAGATGGCAGGATAGAGACAGATTTATATTGAGCAAAGGACAGGCAAGTCCAATACTTTATGTAGTTCTTGCTAATGCAGGATTTTTTCCAAAAAGCTGGATGACAAGCTTCTGCTCTACAAACGCTAAATTCGGAGTTCACTTGCAATGTGATATTCCTGGAGTTGAATTTACAACCGGAAGTTTAGGTCATGGATTAGGATTAGGGGCAGGAGTTGCACTTGCAGCTAAATTAAACCAAAAGAATTACCACACTTTTGTATTGCTTGGAGATGCAGAATTGTATGAAGGAAGCAACTGGGAAGCAGCAATGTTCGCTGGACATCAGCGACTTAATAATTTAATAGCAATAGTTGACAGAAATGGATTGGGAGTATTACAACCAACAGAAGATTTCTTGAAATTAGAGCCATTAGAGAGGAAATTTGAAGCATTTGGATGGGAAGTTAGGAGAATCAATGGACACTCGGTAAAAGAAATTTTAGGGGCATTGGAAAATTTCAGAGGGCACAAAAGAGACAAGCCATTGATGATAATTGCAGATACAGTTAAAGGGAAAGGTATAGAATTTATAGAAAATGTTGCTTTATGGCATGGGGTTGCTCCTGTAAAGCAGGAAGATATTGACAGATCAAGAAGAGAACTTGAAAATTACTCTCTGGAGGAAGAATATGAATGAAAATATTTCAATGAGAGATTCATTTATTAATGAAATTTATAATTTTGCTAAAACAGACCGAGAAGTAATGATTGTAAGCGCAGATATGGGTGCTCCTGCCTTGGATAAATTCAGAGTTGAACTGAGTAATCAATTTCTCAATGTTGGAATTGCAGAAGAGAATATGATCTCTGTTGCATCAGGATTGGCTTCAGAAGGAAAGAAACCATATACCATGGCAATAATGCCTTTCACAACATCCAGATGTCACGAATTTATCAAGCTCAACCAAGGATTAATGAAAATTCCAGTAAGAGTTATAGGAATAGGAACTGGTTTTAGCTATGATGACTCTGGTCCGACACACCACACAACAGAAGATATTGCCATAATGAGAGCAATTCCAAACCTTACGATATATTCTCCTTCAGATAGCATTGCAGCTGCTAAAATATCAAGAATAACTTACAAAGAAAACAAGCCAACATATATCAGACTCGACAGAAAGATTCAGCCAATTATATACGATGAAAATGAAACTTTTGAAAGCGGGTTTAAGGAATTAAGGAAGGGGTTTGATATCTGTCTGATAGCAACTGGCAGCATGGTTCATGAAGCAATTAAAGTTGCCAAGAAACTTGAAGAAACAGGTAAGATAGTTGGAGTAATTGATTTATACAGATTAAAGCCAATCAGTCCAGAAATAATAAAAGTTTTATCAAGATATAAAAAAATAGTTTCAATAGAAGAACAGATATTAGACGGAGGATTTGGGAGCATGATTTCTGAATTAATAACAGATAATTCTCTTCAAGTAAGTTTGAAAAGGATAGGATTGAAAGACTATGTATACTGTTATGGCGGAAGAGAGAACATCCAAAAATTCTGCAATATAGACGCTGAAACAATTACAAAAGAAGTAGAAAAATTATAATTGATTATTTTTCTTGAATTTTTGAAGAGGAGAATTTTCTATATAAGCACTATTTACTGAAAGTTTATCTCTATTGCTTTGATCCTTCAGTGTTTCCAGCAGATATCTGGTGATAAAACTATTTCCCCTTAATGATTTAAATACCAAATGATAAGGATATAAATTAAAGAATAACTTTTTTTGGTACATTAATGAAAAAAGTTCATTTTGGAATCTGAATTCAAATGCTTTCTTCATCTTTTCATATTCTATTTTCTTCATTTTTTTTATACTTACTAAAGGAATTGAAACGAATGCAGTATTTTGCTCGCTAAAGAAGTCTATGCTTTTCCCTGAAGCTAAATCCCTGAATATGTGAAAGTTATCAAGAAAAAAATTCTTCTTTACCATAATTGAGTTAATATCGATAAGACGGCTTGCTTCATTTCCTATTCTCTTGAAAGAAAATTTAGAAAGAAAGAGAGCATAGTCTTTTATCTTTCTCGAAGAGACATAATAATCAGAGCAAGAAATTGGTTTATCTGTAACTTGTATCGCTCTTGACAGAAAATAATTCTTTAATTTAGAACCATTTAAAGGATTAATGTCAAAAGTTATATAATCTGCGTCTTTGATTTTTTCTCTTGCAGTTTCTATGTTCTTCACATCTTTTTGATTTAAGGTAATTATTTTTTTATCAACAGTAGGGAATTCAGTTAATCCTTCCTCTTTGAATACTTCAGTAAATATTGTACGAAGCTGTTTTTCCCGGTTATAATTTTTTAAAGTTTTCTTGTAGGCTCTCTCTGCCATCTTCTCTCTCTCTTTTTCATGTTTAAGATAATATTTTATTTTCTTAAGCATGTCCTCTTGAGAATTGTACATGCCAATTTCTTTCTCGTTAAAAAATTCCAACAATCTGGGAAATTTTTCAATGAGTTGAAATGACTTACAGAAAGCAACTTCAAATATTCTCGCTTTCATATGAAATCGATTGTGTTCTTCTACATAACCTGCTTTTGATGTACCTAAATTTATTTTGGTCTGATTGATTACTTTCGCATAATCCTCTGAATTCAACGGCCCAAGATAAATATCTTTAAATTCATCATATTTATACCAATCCCATCCAAACAATTTAATATTTATCCCGTGCTCTAAAAGATATTTTATTATTTCATTTCTATCTGCTTTAGGTCTCCCGATAAAAGTTACATCATATGTCTTCTTTAAATTTTGGGGGCTTAATTTATAGGTGTTATAATCTAAATGAAAAAATGCTTTTATTCCATCCTTTTTATATTCTTGAACATAATCTTGTGAAGTTATTACATAATTAAAAAATAAAGAGTAATATCTTGAACCAGAGTCAAATCTTGCATCATCGTCACATATAATTATAAGTGTTTTTGTTTCTGGACAAAAATCTCTTATTTCTTTTAAAGTTTCTGGAAAAAATTCATCGCCTTCCATAGCAAAAAGAATAAGATCATATTTTTTTTCAGTTATTTTTTTTAAGAATTTGGAATTCATACTTTCTTTTCCAAATTGAAAATAGTTTTTTTTAGTATCAAAGGTTTCAATTAAAGGAAAAAATTTTCTTAGTATAAGATAATAAATTTGATACATGTAAGTGTCTTTTGGGTTTTCGCATCCCCAAGCTACAAAAAGTACTTTTTTATTCTTTAAGTCCATGTTTTCTGGACAAAAGGCTTATTTAAATAATTTATTATAGAAACAAAAAATTGTAATTTTTCTAAAAAGTAAGATTATTCTCCCTCAAATAATCCTGGACTTCTATATATTCTCTTACCCTTTGTTCTACACTTTTCCCTTTTCCAAAAGGAGTCATCTTTTCATATTCAAACACTGAGACAGGCAATTCATTTTTATCAAATCTTCCAAAAGCAGTAGCATATTTATCAAAAGAGATAGTACTATCTATTTTTATTCCAAATTCTTCAGGATGATTATACATCCTGGATCCAGGAAGAGGCTGAAAAAAAGATAATAAAACCGAAGAAGGTTTGACTTCTTTAATAAAATCAAGGGTCTCTTTTGCGATATTATCACTCTCTCCTGGAAGACCCATCATTAAAAGTAATTTAGTATCTATACCTTCTTCTCTTAGCATTTTTAAATAATTTTTTGCTTCATTTAAATTCAGTTTCTTGTTTATAATTTCTAAAACTTTTTGTTCAACACTTTCAACCCCCGGAGCTATTTCAAGACATCCCGCCTCTTTAGCAAGTCTAACTATATCTCTTTGTATTCCATTAGCCCTGCTTTGTCCCCTCCATTTTATTCCTGCTTTTTTTATGGCATTGAGATAACCTATAGCAATATCCCTGTTAACTGGAATAGAGTTATCATCCTTGATTACCACTCCTTCAATAGCATATTCTTTTTTTAGATATTCTATCTCTTCAGTTATTAACTTAGGAGAACGGAATCTTATTTTACCTCTAATCAGATTAGAACAAAAGTGACAATTAAAAGGACATCCTCTGGAAAACAAAACACTAGTTCCAAGCAAATCACTATATTCTCTGGTTAATAATCCTTTTTGAATTACTGCAGGAGAAGGAATGAATTTTCTTAAAGGATATGGATAAAGATTAATATCAATCTCTTCTTGCTGTTGATATGTTTTTTTTAGATTAGAATTAGAATAATCTATTATTATTCTCTTTATTGCTTCTTCACTTTCTCCTAAGGCAATAACATCAAAAATAGTAGAAGATTCTTGTGGGAATAAGTTAATGTGAATTCCACCACCAATATGTTTTGAAGAAGGGTATATCTTTTTTATTTCTTTGATTACTAAAGAAATGTTTAAAATATCTGGAGAAAAGGCGGAATAAAAGTAAATATCTTTTTCAGGAATATGGTAAATGATATTTTCTGGAGTAATTCCCCTCAAATCTATCAAAGAAATATCAATTTTATCTTTAAAATCTTGCTCAAGAATGGTCATAAGATACAATTCAACAAGAGGATGATTCTTAAAAGGTTTAAAATTATGTCTATCAGTCAATACAAATCCAACTCTTATTCTTTCATTTCTCATTTTTTAAGGGGTTATTAATATCTTAGGGTTATATTGTTCTACTTTTTAAAGATTGCTCTCTTGAATAATAATCTTTAGGATAAAAAGATATTCAAGGTTGCAAGTTTTTTGCTACCCAAAGATATAAATATTTTTAAATAAGAAATAAAAAGAAGTAAAATGAAAATACTGCATGTAAGTAATAATCCAAACATTCACCTAAACACAAAAATACTCTGGAATAATTTATTTTATCCCTTAAAAAAGAAAGCAGAAGTTTTAGAGATTGGAAAAAAAGAATTATTTAAATTTTATTTTGATTATCTAAGATTTAAGCCAGACTTAATATTAACCACATGGGTTCCTGCAGCATTTATTCCAATTTTATTTAAAAGAGTTGGGCTTGTAAGGTGCCCCATAATTCATAGATGGGAAGATTATTATGCAGAAACTATGACAAATTATCCTTATAAATTAGTAAAATTTATGGAAGATTACTGTGCAAAGAATGCAGATCATTTAATAGTAATTCATAAAACAATTTATAGGAAAGCGTTGCAAATGAATGATTCTGTATTCTTGCTTCCATACGGGGTAACTATTGGAAACAGAAAGACAAAGATAAATCTTGATAAATTAAAAACTAAAAAAAATAATTTGAAGGTGATTTACTTGGGAGAAATAAATCTCCCTTTTAAGCGGGTGGATAAGATAATAGAAGCTGCAAGAGAAATTGATTGTGATTTATTTTTATTCGGAGAAGAACCAAAGGAAGAGTATAAACAATTAATAAAAGGGCACACAAATATTCATTATATGGGATGGGCCAAACCAGAAGAAGTTATTAACGTCCTAAAACAAGGAGATATTTTAGTCAATACTGCGGATTTAGATATGAGTATGAAATTTTTGGATTATGTAAATGCAGGAAGACCAATTCTTGCATTGAACAAACGCCCTGCAGAGTTTTTCAAACATAAAGAAACTGCTTTTTTGACAGAAGATTTCAAGGAGGGGCTAAAGACCTTGATTAAAGATAAAAAACTGCGCGATAATCTATCTAAGAATATGAAAAAGATAAAACTATACTCATGGAAGCAAATAGCAGATATTCATTTTAAACTATATGAAAAAATATTAGCAGGAGACAAAAATTTAGAGAAATTCAGAACAAGCTATTATCACGTAGGGGTTTAATTTTATAGGATTTTAAATGGATTTAGAAAGGTTTAAAAATAATTATCTTAAGAAGAGAAGATGGTATTTGAAGAGATATATGAAAGAATAAGAGAAGAACACTCTAAAACAGATAATGAAACAATAGTTATTGGGGTTGGTGGAGGAGTTGCTTCTGGGAAGAGCAGTTTTTTTGCAGAATTTTCCCATTTTCTAAAAGAAAAAAAAGATATTTCTTCACTTTCTTGGGAAATAGACTTGTATCAAGAGCCAAGATTGAAGAAAAAAAGGATTATTGATGCTTTGTTAAAAGAATCTCCTAAAGAAGACATTTCTGAAATAATTGGGGGAGTTTATTTTAAGCATTATAACTATGACTTAGCAATCAAACATTTAGTTATGCTAAAAAACAGAGAAGACATTCCTGATATTCACCTTTATCAAAGACAAACAGGGGAATGGGATAATCTGGTTAGTCAATCTTTTGACAAAAAAGGTCCACTATGGATTATATATAATGGAGTATTTATTTTACATAAAGATATAAGAGAACTCCTTGATAGGATAATATTCTTGTGTTCGAATAAGGAAGTTCGATTTAAGAGAGCTGTTGATAGAGCATTAAATCAAAGAAAACCATATTTTTTAGAGAGAGAAAATTTTGATGGTCTTGATGATTTTATAAGAAGATATGAAGAAAAAAACTTGAGGAGAAATAGTGATATAGTTATAGATAATAATAATTATTTAAACAGAAAGATTATTTCTCCTCTTGAGAAATTATCTCTTTAACAACTTTTTTTATTTCTTCACCCTCAAAATTCATCTTTGAAACCAGTATTCTGGCTCTTTTGGGTAATCGAGTATACATCATTCTTATTTTATCTTTAAGGTATTTGGGATTTCTCTTGTTATAATCCAAGAGATTGTCTTCAAAAAAGGATAAACTGTCAGCTTCTTTTAATATTCTTGAATCTCCTCTTTTCCCAATTTCATGGTTTCTTATTAAGAATTCTATCTGATTAATAATTTTTTTATCAACAGCCAATTCTTGCATTAATTCAGAAGTAATTTTTGCAGATTGTTCAGCATGAATTTTTTTATAAACACTATAATCATTAAAATCTCTCGAATCTATTCTTCTTTTAGGAAAACTTCTGTCAATATCATGGCATAGTGCTGCAATTTTTAAAGTCAAGTCCGCGTCAGGTTTTAATTTTAATACCCATTTTAAAGTGGAATTTGAATGTTTATTTTCTATGATATGAGGAGCGTTTTTTGTTATTTTATCAATTTTATTTTTAATAAACTTAAAGTTATTCATAATCTTTGTAAAGAAAGATGCAATATTAATTTATCGTTTATTAGAAGATAAAGTATCTGAAATTAAAAATTAATCTTTATTTACAGTACCCTTAAAATTATGCTTATATTTTTTTGTTATCCTATCTCTCTCTGCGATTATATCTTCCTGGGACAATTCAGAAGTTGAAACACAGCATTCAGCAGTTCCTCCTTTACCTTTATAATATCCGATACTTCCTTCCAAATGGAGATTAAGATCAAATTCCTTTAAGTGCTCTTTGATATAAGTTCCGTTATATGGAAAAAAGATAGTATAATCAAATTTAAAATTAGGATTACCTGCAAATGTGGCAATATATTCTTCTGTTTTTTTAATTGATTCCTTTGTTTCTCCAGGAAGTCCAATCATTAAAAAAGCGGAAACCTTTACCCCGCAATCAAGTATATTCTTTGTCGCTTGAAAAACCTCTTCAATTTTATTCCCTTTATCAACAATATCTAAAATTCTCTGATCTCCACTCTCTGCTCCAAAACCAATTTCTCTGCATCCTGCATCTTTCAAAATTTGAATGACTTCTTTATTTTTGCTTAATAGCTTTGCATGCCCAAAACACCTGAAAACCATATTGTAAGGTTTGATGACTTCACAAAGTTTTTTTGTTCTTTCTTCAGTGAGTGCAAAAATATCATCAAAGAACATTATTGCATTAAATCCTGCTTCCTTAATTGATTCTATTTCTTTATCAACATGTTCAGGGCTAAAGAGAGTTATTCCAGAACGCCTGTTTTCACAATATTTACATCCCATTGGGCAGTTTTTTCCAGTCATTGCGGTAGTTGCATTAATTCCTCCAATTTGATACATATAAGTAGAGAGATAGTTTTTCTCTCTCCAAGGAATAGGAAAAGAATTTATTTGTTCTTCAGTCAATTTAGGATAGGAAATTATTTTAGGAAGATTTTTTCCTTCAAGAATATCCAAGAAAGCTAATTCTCCATCTCCTACGACAATATGGTCAAAAAAATCATCTTTCAAAAGTTCTGAAGTATAGTGAGTAGCATGAGCCCCCCCAATTATCAGTTTTTTATCTGGATATTTTTTTCTTAATTCCCTTGCTAAATCTCTTCCCCCATTTGTTTCATAATATTGGGGAGTAGTGCAAGAAATTGCTAAGATATCATAACTATCAAGCCAAAAAAGATTGCCTAAATCAGGAGAATCATCAATGTAAATCTTATGCCCTTTTAATTCAAGAAAAGATTTGAGATATAATGGTCCAAGAGCAGGCATTGTCCTATCTGAGTCTAAGAAAATACTCCTAGGAATGAATATCACTGCTTTTGACATTTAAATATTTCTTTTTAACAATTTAAAAAGATTTAGTATTAATAATACAGATAATAGAAAATATTTATTAAAGAAATCTATGGAATATTTTATCTTTAATAGATCTTAAAATCATTAAATCTTTATTATCCAACATGTGAGTGAGAAGAATTAATGAAATATAAAGAAAAATAAAAGCTAATCCCATGAGAATCATGTTTATTATAGTTAGAGGAAAGATGCTTCTTGCATAAAATAAAAGAACTGCTGGAGGAATTGCTATCAAAAATATTTTTAACATATCCCATCTAAGTGGATTTACAGCAGTATGATGCTTAGCAATAAAGAAAGATAAAAATCCCCAAAGAATGTAACTTAACATTGTAGAAAATGCTGCTCCGCTTATTCCATATTTAGGAATAAGAAGAATATTAAGACTAATATTCAAAATTGAAGAGATAATCAGATTAAGAAGAACTATCTTTGATTTTCCAATCATAGATAAAAGATTTTCTGAAATATTAAATATAGAATAAAAGAATAATCCAATTGCCAAAAACCTCAAGGAATTTTCTGCTTGAATATATCCCGAACCAAAGAATATATTAATTACTGCTCCAGGAAATAAAATCATAATGATTAATATTGGGATGTTAAGAAGAAATATCCATTTCCCTATTTGTTTTGTCAACTTCTTTATTAAATCAAAATTTTTCCTTGAATATTCTTTTATTATTACGGGGAGAAATAACTGGAGGAATAAAGAAGGAATAACTTGTAATAAAACTGCTAAAGGGACTGCTGCATTATAAATTCCTACATCAGCAACAGTTTTGAAATAACCAATTGTAAAAGAATCTATCCAAGAAAAAATAGAGACAACCAGTCCAAAAAACATAATTGGCCAAGAATACGAAAATAAATCTTTGTATAATTGATATCTTTCTTTTTTTTCTAAATCAGATTTGTTAAATATTCTCTTTATACCAAATTTACAAACCAAAAAAGAAGATAACAAAATAGCAACTAAGCCAAGATTGTAAGAAAAAATTATGGAATTAGTTTTTATTCCAATAAAAATAAAGATAATTAGAGAGATTAATTGAGTTATTGGAGATAGAATATTACCAATAAAAGAATACCAACCAACTTTCTCATAAGCAATAGTTATTACATGAAACAATCCACAGAAAAGGAAAACCGGAAGAAAGATGGAAAAACTCTGAAGAAATATTGTTAATTCAGAATTATGAAATATCCCTACTGCAATAAATTTAGAAAGGAAGAATAATAAAACTCCTGCAATAAGACTTGTTAATAGAGTAATAAAAATAGAAAATCGCATAGTAACTTGTATTTTATTAAATTCGTTTTTTCCTCTAAAAAGAGAGATATTTCTTAAAATTCCACTTTGCAGCCCCAATGAAAAAAATGAATCAAAGAGAGTAAATATCATTACTGCCAAAGAGAATAAACCATAAACTTCCTGCCCAAATGTTCTTGCTATAACCAATTTATAACCATAGGTTGCAATTTTTGAAATAATAACTCCAATAAAAAGAATAAAAGAACCCTTAACAAAAAACTTCAGTAAATAATCTAAATTATCTTCCTCTTTCATTTCTTTAATTAATTTTTTCGATATATAAACATTCTTTATTTGAAATAACCCTTTGCGTTAACATAATGAATAGATTACAACAATATATTTTTGATACATAAGTGTTTAAAAACAAAAATCATATTTTTCATTTATGAAAATCGGTGTTATGGGTGTAGGAATTGTTGGGGGGGCTACTGCAAAGTTTCTTGGAAAGGCACATGAACTTTTTTTATATGATAAATTCAAGCAGGAATATAATTCACTCGAAAATCTAAAGAATCTCGCAAAAAATTCAGAAATAATCTTTATCTGTGTCCCAACACCAATGAAAATAACAGGAGAGATAGACCATTCTTCAGTGTACAACTCATTGGATCAGTTAGTTGAAGAAATGAGAAAGACAGGAAGAAATCCTCAGGATGTTTTAATTACAATAAGATCAACTGCTGTCTCCGGAACAACTGATAGTTTGTCATGGAAATATCCCTTCAGATTTTCATTCAATCCAGAATTTTTAAGAGAAAAACACGCCATAGAGGACATGGAAAACACAGATAGGATAGTTATTGGAGCAAATGATGAACGGAGCAGAATACAATTGCAGGAAGCTTACAAATCTATTTTTCCAAATGCAAGATACGTCTTAGTAACAACAAAAGAGGCAGAAATGATTAAATATGCTGCTAATGTAACCCTTGCTTCACAGATAGCTACTGCAAATGAGATATACCAAATATGCAAAGCAATTGGAATTAATTATAATACTATCAAGGAAGCGATTTTGTTAGACAACAGAATTGGGAGAAATATAGATGTTCCTGGAAATGATGGAGACCTGGGATTTGGAGGGAAGTGCTTTCCAAAGGATTTAAGAGCACTAATAAGACTTGCACAAGAACATGAATATGATCCCTATCTTCTTCAGGAAATCTGGAGAACTAATGAAAAGGTAAGAGAAAATAAAGACTGGCTTAAAATAAGCGGAGCAACTTCTGACAATAATCCTTTATAAGAAATGATATAAATCCTTAAAAATGTTCAAGATACATAAAATGAGATAAAAATGAAAATATTAGTTACGGGTGGTGCAGGTTTTGTTGGAAGTCATTTATGCAGATATCTTCTTAAGAAAGGAAACGAGGTGGTATGTTTAGACAATTTTTTTACTGGAAAAGTGAGGAATATATCTGACCTGAAAAAAAGTCAAAGATTTAAAATTATCCCCTGTGACATAACTAAACCTATAGAGATTAAAGAACATTTTGACAGAATATACAATTTAGCATGTCCTGCTTCTCCAATCCACTATCAGCTTGATCCTATTGAAACAATAAAAGCAAATACTTTAGGGGTTATTAATGTCCTTGAATTTGCCAGGTTAAATGGAGCAAGAGTTTTACAAGCTTCCACATCAGAAATTTATGGAGACCCATTAGAACATCCGCAAAAAGAGAGTTATAGAGGAAGTGTTAACACTATCGGACCAAGAGCATGCTATGACGAAGGAAAAAGAATCGCAGAGACATTATTTATGGATTATCATAGAAAGTATAATCTTCAAATTCGAATAGTTAGAATATTCAATACATATGGTCCAAGCATGGATAAAGAGGACGGGAGAGTAGTAAGTAATTTTGTTATGCAAGCTCTGGAAAATAGACCAATAACAATTTACGGAGAAGGAAAACAGACAAGAAGTTTCTGCTTTGTTTCTGATTTAGTTGGGGGTTTATATAGGCTAATGGAATCCGAAACAATTGGTCCTGTCAATCTGGGAAATCCCGGTGAATTTACAATGCTGGAGCTTGCTAAAAAAATTATAAGACTGACTCATTCAAAGAGTAAAATTGAATATAAAGAACTGCCTCAGGATGATCCAAGGCAGAGAAAACCTGATATAACTCTTGCAAAAAAAATCCTGAAATGGGAGCCAAGAATTCAATTAGAAGAGGGATTAATAAAAACAATTGATTATTTTAAGTGGTTGATTAGGGATGAAGAAAAAAAGGCTAAATAAATTTTTAAATTCTTTCCTTCTTATTTTCTAATTTCCTCCATCTATAAACATTATATATCAAGGATATTTTATCAACAGTTCCTTTTTGAACATATTCATCATAAAAATCAACAATCCAGTGCAAAAAAAATCCAAGAGAAACAAAATAAAATGCATTGAAATATTTCCCAAGCAGGAATAGGATAATTATCCATTCAATTCCATGAAATAAATAAAATCCGGAGTAAATTTTTTTCCTCTCATTTATTGGAAGAGAAAGAGTTTTTTTACGATTAAATTTATACCAATTATAGCACTTAAATGGATTTAGGTTCTTTTCTTTTAAAACATAATACAAACCATGGTCTGCGTCAATAAAAATATTTGAAATAAAAATAATCAAAATATTAATTATACCAATGTGAGGGAAGAGAAAATAAAGAACAACTGCAAAAATTACTCCAATAAAAAAATGATATTTAGGCAGCATTTTATTCTTCAATCATCTTTACAATATCTCCAAATGCCCTACGTGTTATGAAAACCCCAATGGTTATTCCAATTAAAGTTGTAAGAACAAATCCTTTCAGCAATCCTGCTCCTGCCCACCAAAGAGGCAATAAGGAAACTGCAGAAGCTAAAAATGAACCGATAACAATTCCAAAGGCTCTTGTTATTCTCTGCTTTATGCTCAAAACTTCTTCTTTATGCTTGGCTTCATCCAATACTACAATTTGGTCATCTACTCCTGTTCCTATTGCAGCAAGAATTCCAGCTATGCTTGGAAGATCCAAATCCCATTTTATCATCGCAGCAATACCAAGAGTAATAATTATCTCAGAAGTGCAAATTAATAAAGGAGCAAATGAAGATTTCAAACCCCTGTATCGAATGAAGATTATAATTGCAACTAAAACAAGAGAAACTATTCCAGCATAGAGAATATATTTTGAAAAATTAGTCCCAAGGGTCGGAGAGATTGTATCTAATTTAACAATTTCCAACTTGAACGGCAGACTTCCTGTAATTAATATTGTCTGAAGCTTATTCATCTGAGCCTGAGCTTCAGCATAAGCATCTGATTTGGTCTCTCCAGAACCTCCTCCCTGAATCGATATTTGAGTCTCTGCTCTCCCTTTTAAATCTGAACTTATAGAAAGATTATCCAATAAAACATCATCCACATAAAGGTCAAGAGATTTTGATAGATAGCTTCCTTTTACAGTCAAGTTATTTGTTATTGCTGCTTGTCTCTCTGCAGCAGATTCGCTTAGATAAACAGTAAAACGGAAGGTGCAATAATATCCGCTGGAAGTTTGTTCACAGGAATAAATTCCTGAATCTGTCCCGGATTTGGAAACAGAAGTTATATCCTGCTCTCCTCCAACAAAAATAGTATCATTTCCAATTTTAGCCTCAAATTTTCCTTGCTGGGAAATTAAGTTTTCAAGGTCGCTTGGAGTTGCTCCTGCAATCTCAATTAGCATATAGTTGTTTCCAGATAAATCAGATACAGCACGTATGCTCATATCAGAAATTCCATACACATTTAATCTGTTGCTCACAACGCTGACTAAATCATTAACTTCAGAAGAAGTGAGCTTATGCCCTTCAGCCTGAACCATGGCTCTTGCTCCTCCTTTTAAGTCCAGTCCAAGATTTAGATTTGTCGATGGAAGATTTGAAACCGTTATTTGGGGAGCAATATTTGAATAGATAATATATTCTGAATCGGTAGTTGTAATAGCCAGTTTAACAGACTCATTAGAAACAAATTTTTCCTGAAGAATTTTTGTATATTCTTCTGTGCTTGTAACTACCTTTCCATCGACTGCAGTAATTACCTGATCTGCTCTCAATCCCTGCTCATAAGCAGAAGAATTTTTTGTTACGCTGGTTATAAGAACTCCATTTTGCATAAAATGAGGGGTTATAAAAATTGCAATTAAAGAAAGAAGTACAAAGATTATCCAAAGCCAGATTCTCCAAGTAAATTTAATTTTCATGTTTCTTTTTCTCTCTCTTTAGAACATACCATTTAATTATGCAAACATTAGTAAGCCATGTATTAAATATGTCAAATAAAAGTCCAATAGTCATTATTGTAAATATCTGAGAGATAACAGAAGAGAAAGAACCAACTATTATCAGTGATGCTAAAACTGCGGCAACAGAGGTAAGAGTCATTGTAATTCCTGTTTTGAAAGATTCAAACATTCTCCTGTTCAATGAACCAACTTCTCTTTTGATGGCTCGTGTTGTAAGAAGTATGTCTGTATCTACACTGTATCCAATAAGCATCAAGAATGCAACAATGCCTGCGCTGGAAATGGTTAATCCTATTAAATTGGCTGTAACCAAAGTCATAAAAATATCTGCAAATGCGCACAAAATTACAGTCAAGGAAGGAACAGGCGTCTTGAACTGAAAAAATACTACTACTGCCATTAAAAAGAAAGCAATTAAAATTGCAATTAAAAGCTGATTATAAAAATTTTCACTTAATGTAGAACCAGTGAATTCAAAACTGCTATTATCCCCATTCAGTTCATATCCCAGATAATCTTCTAGGACTGTCTTTGTTGTATTTTCATCACTGGTTGTTTCCACAATTATTGCAACCTGTTTTTGAGAGACCAAATCAGAAATTTCTCGGATATTGACGTCCTTTAATTTGGATGATACGGCATTTTTTAAATCAGAAGGATTAAGAGATTCGCTGTTAATAGTTGCTGAAGTTCCTCCTGTAAGGGAAATATCTTTGTGAATAAAATCTCCATTTTGATGATAGAAATACCCCATATAAATAAAACATCCAATAAGCAAGACTATGGGAATCAAGAGTAATAACTTGTAATGCTTATCATGAAAATCTGCGAACTTTTTTTTGAAGTTATTTTTGTCCATTTTAATGATAAGTGACTTCTAATTTAATCCTATCTGGGTCTTCAAAATATACGGCATAATAGTTTTCTCCATATTCCGGATATTTTTTGGGGCTGTTGTAAAGAACTATTTCTTTTTTGTTTGAGAGAAATCTATTGAAAAATTCATCAACTTCTCCCTTAGAATTTACTTTAAATGCTATATGATTCAAACCTGTATCTTTTCTATGAAATTTTTTATCCTTAAAGTTAGATTCTGTTTCAACTAACCAGAATGAAAAGTCATCATTTATCCAACTTATTATGCTTTCTTCTTCCATAAATACTTTCCAACCAAGAATTTTAAACATCTTTGAATAAAACTTCTTAGATTTTTTAAAATCAGAGACATTAATTTGTATGTGGATCATTTTTCCTTTCATTTTATTATTTAATGCGCCGACTGGGAATTGAACCCAGACTTTCAGCTTGGAAGGCTGAAATTCTACCGTTAAATTATCGGCGCTTATCTGAAATAAGATAATTTTGATACTTTTTTAAATGTTTAGTGTTAGCTGGTTTTATAATACTAAAAAAGTTATCAATATCTTTTATGTTGTAGAGGGTTATATGTTTCTCATATCTCCTTGCATTAAATCCCAATGAATGAAGAGAATTCTGAATATCCTCAAGAAATCTTTCATCAGCACTACTTATTTCCAATACCAAATCATTTTTTCTTCTTATATAAATTGTGCCGTCTGTATCAAATAATCCTCTAATATATGCTATCAAAAAATTTTTAGATAATCTCACTTCAGAGGGTATTTTTAATTTTCCCATTTTATTTCCGCTGGGCAAATTATATTTATTAACTAAAACATTAAATAGTTTAAAAGAATAAACTCTCAGCTTGAACCGGGTTTCATCGATTTTTGGATTAAATTTTAACTGAAATTTGTTTTCAAATAACGTCTTTAGATAGTTTAGATAATCTATTTCTTTAGAATTTCCAACAATACATATTTCATAAGTTAATGGAGAGATATGCCCATCTCCATTTAAGACCCCAAATATTTCTGATAATTCTTCATCAAGCTTTATTTCAGGAATTTCTTTAGGAAGAAATTTTTGTTTTTCTATTAAATTTAATGATTTAATTAGGATTTTTGCTATCTTTTGCCATTTTAAGAATAATTCTTGGGGAATGTCATATCTTCCCGACAAGTAATTAAAAAACATTGTCCTGCTTATTTTATATAAAGGGTAAAAACTTTCCCATGAATTATCAATTTCTTCTTTCAATTTATTAAAAAAATCTTGTCTTTGATGTTTTGTCAGGTGGACGAATGTAGGCATAGTTGTATTTAGATTATTTAGCTTATAAATCCTATTTTTTGTACTAACTACTGAACTGCTTATTTAAATAGAATATAGAAAAATCGTCTCCTCTACGCCCTTGACAGGATTTGAACCTGCAACCTACACCTTTCCCAAATTTATAGGGGGATGTCGCTCTATCCAAGTTGAGCTACAAGGGCTTCATTTTGCATATGCAAATACTTTTTAAATAGAAATGGGATTTAAAAAATATGTTGATTAAAGTTTTAGGTGTCTTAGATTTGATTATTGGACTTATTTTAGTATTTATTGGCTCTGCAAGATTATCTTATCTTATCTTGCTTCCTATTGCAATTATTCTGTTTGTAAAAGCAGGAATTGGTTTGTTAAAGGATTTTGCAAGCTGGATAGACTTTTCTTCAGGGATTATATTTATTTTATTAATTTTCTTCTCTGTTCCTTGGATAATCTGCCTAATTGCAGGAATTCTTCTAATTCAAAAAGGGACATCCAGTTTTTTGTAATGGGGTTTTCCCCTCGTTTAAACTGTTTAATCAAATCCTGTCTTCATTCGTTTACTTCCTGTTTTGTGATTTTCGTCAAGGTGTTTGGAAAATCACCTAACTATGTCAAGAAGGAAAATGTGTGAGAGAAAACCGCAGGTTGTCTTCATATGCGGGAGACAGGATTCGAAGCAAGACAACCGCTGTTTTCTTGCTAATTTTCCTTTCGTTTAAACCATTTAATCTAATCCTCTTTGATGCGGGAGACAGGATTTGAACCTGCGCAGGCACTAAGCCACGAGAGCCTTAATCTCGCCCATTTGACCACTCTGGCACTCCCGCTTACTTTTAGTATATAATATTGGTATAAAAAGTTTTATAAAGCCAAATATATAAGGAATTTTGAAGACGGCCATAGTAGGTTGGAAACACCTGTTCCCTTTCCGAACACAGAAGTTAAGCTTCCTACGTTGATGACGTTAGTACCCGACAAGGTGCCAAATCATCAAGCTGTCTTCTTTGATTTTCTTCATGTTTTTATAGTCTTTTTTCTTATACATTCTATGAAAAAAATTTCGAGGTTAGAAATTGAAAAGGATATGAAAGAGTTCTCAAAAAATATCAAAGACAAATCACCCAAGGAAATTAAAAAGATAAAAAGAATAGCAATGAGTTATAATATTCCATTAAGAGATTTAAGAAAAAAGTTCTGCAAAAAATGTTTAATGCCTTATTCAGGAAAAGAGAAAATTAGAATAAAAAATGGAATAAAAAGTGTAGAATGTTTGAACTGCAAAAATATAGCAAGATGGAAGATGAAAAATTAACTCTTCTTAAATTTCCCAACTAACTCTATTAAGTCTGTCTGTCCTAAGAACATTGCTCTGCAACAGGCTCTTTCTAATCCAAGCTCGTCCATAACTTTTTTTGGATTTTCACCGCTGGAAACTCTTTTTTTATATTCTTCCCAAAGGTGACCTATTGGTTTTCCGCATGAAAAACATCTTACTGGAATTATCATAATATTATCCCTTATTCTTGGTTTATAAAACTTTTGTGAAGGAAAAATAGAGTTTAGTTGCATAAGATTTAAATAGAATTAATCAAAATATTCTTTTATAGAGGTGATGATGTGACCTCAGCACTAATTCTGAGAATTTGAAATGAACAAAGATAGCATAATTCAGCTAAAAGATGTATGGAAAACTTACAAGATGGGAGAAACAGAAATAAAAGCTGTTTGTGACGCTAATTTAGATATTAAAAGAGGGGACTTTATTGCAATTATCGGTCCATCTGGAAGCGGGAAGAGCAGCATGATGAATCTTGTTGGAGCACTCGACCTTTCAACAAAGGGGGATATTTTTCTTGATGGACAGAATATAGAACATTTGCCTGAATCAGATCTTGCACAGATAAGAGGGAAAAAAATTGGATTTGTATTTCAAACATTTAATCTCCTTCCTACGTTAAATGCGATAGAAAATATTGCATTGCCTATGATTTTTCATGGAATTAGAAAAGAAGAAAGAATGAAAAGGGCAGAAAAAATCTTGGAAGAAGTCGGCTTAAGCCACAGAAGAGAACACCTTCCAAAAGAACTTTCTGGGGGAGAAAGACAAAGAGTTGCTATCGGAAGAGCACTTGCAAATGATCCGGAAGTTATTCTTGCAGATGAACCAACAGGAAATTTAGACACAAAAACAGGAATGGAAATTATGAAACTTTTCACAAATTTAAACAATAAAGGAAAGACAATAATCCTTGTAACTCATAATCTTGATTTGATAAATTATGTTCAGAAAGTTTTAAAAATAAGTGATGGAAAGATAATCGAGCAAAGAAAAGTAATACAACACAAAATAAAATGAAAAAAAAACTTTTAATCATCTTAACTGCACTATTTATTGCACAGATTTGTTTAGCCTCTGCTTTAACAATAAGTTCTGTAAGCACAGATCCTTCTGAGGTTCAGCCAGGAGAAAAGGTAACCCTTAAATTAACTATTGATAACGACTTAAATCAGGACATAGAAAATGTTGTTGTGACAATAAATGCAACAAGCACTTCAGCAATTCCATTTGCTCCATATCAATCTTCAAATGAAGAAAGGATTGATGAGATAGGCGAAGAGGATAAAGAGAAAGTAAGTTTTGATTTAATCGCTCTTTCGAATGCAGAATCAGGAACATATACCATTCCGGTAACAATAACATATACTCTCAGCGATGATGATGAGGAAGGAGAACCATATACAGGTTTGGTCAGTATAATAATAAATGCTAAACCAAATATTGAAATCTCTTCACAAGGTTCTGCATTGATAAAGGGAACAAGCGGAAAGATAACCCTAAAGATTGTTAACTCTGGATTAGGGGAAAGCAAATTCATGAATGTTCAAATAAGCAAAGTTAATGGAATAAGCTTGACCAGTTCAGATAATGTTTATATTGGAAATATAGACAGCAATGATTTTGACAGCGCAGATTTTGAAGTGTTCGTTGATTCCAACTCCCCTTCTACAATCAATCTACCTGTAGAAATTACGTACACTGATTCCAGAAATAATCAAATAACAGAAAATAAAATAATTTCAGTAAAAGCTTATACTCGGAAAGAAGCAGAATCTCTTGGATTATCAAGTGGAAGCAGCACCTCTTGGTTAATAATTGGAGTAATAGCTCTTGTGATTGTATATGTTATTTACAGAAGAATAAAGAAAAAACGGAAGAATAAATTGAGCAACGCCAAATAAAATGAAAGATCATTTTCTGCTTGCTTTTTCTAATTTAAAAAGAAGAGGATTAAGAAGCTGGCTTACCATGATTGGAATTTTCATAGGAATTGCAGCAGTTGTCGGGCTGATCAGCTTAGGTCAGGGGTTGCAAAATGCAATTACAGATCAATTTGAACAACTTGGGAAAAATACAATCATAATACAAAGTAAAACATCAAGTTCTTATGGAGTTTCTGGTTCCAGCAGTTTAGTATTAACAACAGAAGACATCAAAACAATAGAACAAATAAGAGGGGTGGACAAAGTAATTGGAATGCTGCTCAGGGCGGCAATTGTTACATATCATGACGAATCAGAAACAGCTGTGATAATAGGAATTAATCCAAAGGACGTCAGCATATTTTCTGAACTTCAAAGTTATAAAATTGAAGAGGGAAGATTCCTAAAAGAAGATGATGGTTATAAAATAGTCGTTGGGTATAGCAATTCTATTGATGGAAAAATATGGAAAAAAGGGCTAGAAATCGGGAGCACAATAAGTATTGAAGGAACTGAATTTAAGGTTATTGGAATCCTGCAAAAAACAGGAGACCCCGATAGTGATGCAGCAGTTTATATCTCACGTGATGTGCTGAGAGAGGTTTTAAATATCGGAGACCAAGAGGACGAAATAATTGCTAAATCAGCAGAAGGATTTAGTCCAGATTCAATTGCAGAATCGATTACAGAAAAATTAAGAAGGGCACGAGGAGAAAAAGAAGATCAAGAAACATTTACCGTGCAGACTTCTGAACAGCTTATGGACACATTTAATACAATTTTTAACGTTGTGCAATGGGTTTTAGTAGGAATTGCTGCAATTTCTCTTCTTGTTGGAGGAATTGGAATAATGAATACTATGTATACTTCTGTTTTAGAAAGAACAAAAGAAATCGGAACAATGAAAGCGGTTGGAGCAAAAAATTCAGATATATTGCAAATATTCTTGTTTGAATCGGGCTTGTTAGGACTGGTCGGAGGAACAATAGGTGTTCTTTTAGGAATTGCATTGGGAAAAGGAGTGCAATATATTGCCGCCGCAGCATTAGGAACAAACCTGCTACAGGCAAGCATAACCTTTCCTTTAGTTATCGGGGCATTGACATTTTCTTTTTTAATTGGAAGTTCTTCCGGAATACTTCCAGCATTGCAGGCAGCCAAGTTAAAACCTGCCGATGCATTAAGATATGAATAACGACGACAAAATCTATTTTTATTAATTAATTTATTCTTTTGTAGAATAAAAAAATATATTAAATCAGAACAAGAATATTTAAAAACTAATTTTAGCTTTCCAAGTAATAAAGGTGAAAAAATGAAGAGATGTATTTTTTGCGGCAAAGAAAAGGTAAGTGAAGATGCAGTAATGGACTTCTGTGATGAATGCGGATTAAGGGTTTGGGGGCCAAAAATGCTTGCTACTTTAAAGGCAAATTATACAAAGGCAAGAGATGAAGATGATTTAGTTCATACAGATGATTCTGAAACTTTAAAAACCCTTAAATCAGGGAGCGCAAAAAGAGAGATGCCGATACGGGGAAGAAAATTCTCTTAGTAAGAGATAGTTTTTTAAATCAAATATTTCTGAGTAATTAATGGTAAACAGGAAACCAATAAGAACCAGAGGGAAATTACAACTTAGCAGATACTTTCAAGAACTGAATAAAGGAGATTTCGTCTCTGTCTCCAAAGAGCAGTCTGTCTCTTCAAGCTTCCCAAAAAGAATTCAAGGAAGAACAGGAATTGTCGAAGGAAGAAAAGGAAAAACATATATAGTAAAGATAACCGAAGGAAGCAAGGATAAAAGATTTTTAATTGAGCCAATACATTTAAAAAAAATAAAACAGATTAAAGAATAAAATGAACAAACAGGAAATTTGCCCCAAATACAAATCAAGGAGATTTGAATATAGTCCTCACTTCGTTGCGGATACAAACAGGAAATTTGCATAATGATAAAAAATACAGAACCACTAAGCATGGCTGAAGCACTTGAATATATGAAGAAAGAAGAAAATGACACAGAAATAGCTGGCTTTGTAAAGAAATTTAACAAGTTAAAAGCTAAAGAAGCAAAAGAACTTAGGCAGGGAATTGAATCTCTTGGCATCATGAAAATGAAGTCGGAATATATAGTAAAGATAATCGATATTTTGCCTGAAACTGCAGAAGAATTAAATAAAATTTTTGTGGATGTTGGATTAGATGAAGATGAAACAAAAAGAATACTTGAAACAACTACAAAGTTTAGATGATAAAAATGGAAAAAGAAGAAACTGCAATCATATTAGATTATCTGCCGAACGGATATCCTTTAGAAAGGAAAATGATGCCCATAGCACAGGCGATAGGGAAACAGAATTTAACCTTACTGGAATTAGTTCCTAGGAGGGGAGTCTCTCTTGAAACAGGAGAAGAAGTTTACATAGGAGAAAGCAAGAGAGACAAGATATATTATATCCTCGGAAGATTGCACAGAGAAAAGCTAACTGAATCTGCCAAAAATCAGCTGCAGGAATTTGTAAGCAATGTTGTAAAGGAAAGAGAAAAAGAATTTGTTGAGTTTTTCAACAAATCAGAAGCAATAAATAAAAGGCTACACCAGATAGAGTTATTGCCGGGATTCGGAAAAAGGCATATGCAGGAAATATTAAAGCAAAGGAAAGAGAAAGATTTTGAATCCTTTGAGGACATGAAAAGCAGAATCCAGAATCTCCCTGACCCCGAAAAGGCGATACAGAAAAGAATATTAACCGAACTAATAAATATTGAGAGACACAATTTGTTCATACATTAAAAATGGAAAACCCCAAAAACAAAAGTGAAGAGAAGAAATATGAAGAAAAACTAATCAGGATTTTATCAAAAGACATCGAAGGAGGATTAAAAGTTTATGTCGGACTGACAAAGATTAAAGGAATTTCTTGGAGTCTGTCAAATGCTATCTGCAAGGGATTAAACCTCGACAAAAACAGAAAAATTGGCTCATTGAGCAAGGAAGAGATAGAAAAAATAAATGATTTCATAAAAAAACCAAAGATGCCTGTATACTTATTCAACAGAAAAATGGACTTAGATACAGGAGAGAATAAACATCTTATTGGAACAGATTTAGAATTACAAAAAGAAATGGATATTGGAAGATTAAAGAAGATAAAGAGCTATAGAGGATTAAGACATGCAGTAGGACTTCCATTGAGAGGACAAAGAACAAAGAGCCACTTCAGAAGAAATAAGAGAAAGAGTGTAGGAATCAAGAAAAAAACAAAACCTATGGAGGTTAGTAAAAAATGACAGAACTAAAGTTCAGCACAAATAAAAATTCAGCTAAAACACTGAAAGCGATAGAAGTCGCAGACGGAGAATTTTCATAATGAAAAGAAAACATAAAACTTATTCCAGACCAAAAAGACCATTTGATAAAGCAAGAATAGATGAAGAAGTAAAGATAAAGGAAGAATTTGGATTAAAGAATAAAAGAGAAATCTGGAAAGCAGATGCCAAAATAAAATTAATAAGAGAAAAAGCAAAAAAATTGATTTCAGCAAGCGAGGAAGAAAAAAGTGCACTCTTTGAAAGATTAAATAAAATTGGGCTTAAAGTTAAATCAATTGGGGATGTTCTTTCCCTGGATAAAAAAGATTATCTGAGAAGAAGATTGCAGACAGTTTTGGTTGACAAAAAAATGGCAAATACAATAAAATCTGCGAGACAGTTAATAACCCACAAAAAAGTTTTAATTGAAGGGAACAGCATAAATTCTCCATCATATATAGTTCCAGTAGGTTTAGAAAATAAGATTTCCATTAAACCATCTAAAATAAAACACAAAAAAGAAATAGCGGGGGCTGAAGAAAATGAGTGAGGAAGAAGAGAAAATAGTAATTACTGAAGAGAAATTTAAAGAAGATAAAAAAGAAAAGAAAGGAAGAGAATTAGAAGCTGTATTAAATATATACACCTCTTTTAACAATACTCTTGCTCATGTGACAGATATGTCTGGAAGAACTATTGCAAAAGTAAGCGGAGGACAGGTAACAAAACATGGAAGATTAAAAGCAAACCCAACTATTGCAATATTTATAGCAAAAAGGATTACGGAAACTCTTAATGAAATTGGAGTGAAATCATTATATGTAAGGATAAGAGCAAAAACAAGAGCTCCTGCTCCTGGACCAGGAGCCCATGCAATAATAAAGAGTTTGACAAGAGATGGATTTAAGATATTGAATATACTAGATACCACAAGATACCCAAGAGGAGGTCCAAAGAATAAAGGGGGAAGAAGAGGTAGGAGACCTTGAGCCCCAAATTCAGACAAGCTGAATTAGAGGAAGAAGACCATAAGTTTAAAAATGAAAATTGTAACCTAATAAAATGAACAAACAGGAAATTTGCCACAAACACAAAACAGGAGATTTTGCGTAATGAAAATTATAGATAAAAAAAATCAACAGATAACTTTCAGTGCAGAAATAGATGAAAGCTTGGCTAATGCAATAAGAAGATATGTAGACCAGATACCAATTTTGGCTATCGACGAAGTTGAAATTTCAAAGAATGATTCTCCTCTTTATGACGAAACAATTGCTCATAGATTAGGTCTTGTGCCATTAAAGATGGACAAAACAGTCAGCGAGAAGGGAGAAGAATTAACATTAATTGCTAAAAAAGAAGGAATGGTTTATTCAGAAGAATTAAAAGGAAAAGTAAAGCCAGTATATGACAAGATTCCCATAACCTTACTAAAAGAGGGGCAGGAATTAGAAATTCTTGCAAGTGCAAAAGTTGGAAAGGGGAGCAATCATACAAAATTCTCACCTGGAATTATGTTCTATAGAAACTTGACAAAAATAAAAGTGGACAAAGATTGTCCTAAAGAAGTTGTTAATGCATGTCCAAAAAAGGTTTTTTCATTGGAAGGTGGAAAAGTTTCTGTTGCAGACGAAGAAAAATGTGATATGTGCGAGGTTTGCACAGACTTATGCAGGAAAATGGGAAAGAGTTCAATTCAATTAGTTCCTTCAGAAGAATTAGTTATTACTGTTGAATCTTTCGGACAAATCACAGAGGAAGAAATATTCAAGAGAGCAATCAAAATATTGCAGGAAGATTTGGAAGAAGTTGCTAAAAAGATTTCTAAGTAGGATATAAGAAGTTTTTTATATCGATAATTTGTGTTATTTACAAGCGGGTATGCCAGAGCGGTCAAATGGGGCAGACTCAAAATCTGCTGGCTCAGTGCCTACAAAGGTTCGAATCCTTTTACCCGCATAATATTTATAAGTAAATTATTATCTTTGTGCTAATGATTTCAGAGCGATTTAAGAGGGCATTAAAAGAAATTTCATCTACATTAGATTATAAGTTGTGTCCTTGGGCTTTAATTGGAAGCACTAATCTTGCATTACAGGGGATGATAATAAATCCTCGAGACTTGGATTTAGTTATGAGATTAAAGGATTTGGGAGTAGCTTCCAAAAAATTTTATAGATATAATGCCTCTGCAATAGAAGAACTTTCTCCAGATGAAAGGGACCCTGCATGGACAGCAAAATTAAAGAGATGTCCTGCATTTAATGTACATTTTAATATCAAAGGAGTAAGTGTCCAGATACTTGGAGAAGGGGATAATGGAGACTATGTAAGTAAATTATTGGCTAATAAATTAATATATACAGATTTGAAGAGTTTCAAAATTCCCTGTTTTACTTTAGAAACAGAAGCTCAGGTATATGATATCTTCCGGCCAGAAAAAGCCCAACAAATAAGAGATTTTTTAGCTTCTCAATAAATTTATAAACCCCTATTATCTTCAACTTTTATCTGCAAGCCGAGCTCGTGCTTTCGCTCTATTACATGGGCGAAGACGCGAAAACACTCGGCGATAGTGGAGTTTTATTCTCTATTATTTGCAGTTATTTAAAATGAAAAGCAAAAGTTTAATAGAAAAGCAATTAGAAAAGAAAACAAATCCAGAATTAGTTAAGACTATAATTGAAGCAAAGAAAAAGAAAAACTGGCTTGGGATTGCAGGAATTCTTTCAAGTCCAAGAATAAAAATGATTAATGTAAATCTTGACAAAATCAACAAAGAGGCAAAAGAAGGGGAAACAATTATTATCGCAGGAAAGGTTTTATCCCAGGGAGAGGTTACTAAAAAAATCAAAGTAGTTGCTATGAGTTTTTCTGGAAAGGCAAAAGAAAAAATATTAAAAGCAAAAGGAGAAACTTTAACTATACTTGAAGAGATTAAAAAGAATCCAGAAGCTAAAAACGTGAGGTTTTACAAATAATGATAATAATAGACGGAAAAGATGCAATCTTAGGAAGGATGGCAGCATATGTTGCAAGAGAAGCTCTTAAGGGAGAAGAGATAGCAATAGTAAACTGCGAACAGATAGTTATAACTGGAAATAAACAGTTCATAAAAGCAGAGCTTGAAGCAAAGAGAGGAAGGGTTGGAAGCACTGAAAAAGGTCCAAAAGTTTCGAGAACAAGCGAAAAGATAGTCAAGAGAGCAATAAGAGGAATGCTCCCAAATTACAGAACAGGAAGAGGGAGAGAAGCATTCAAAAGAATAAAATGCTATGTTGGAGTTCCAAAAGAATTGGAAGACAAGAAAAAAATTTCTGCTGGCGGAGTTAAAACACAGGGAAAACTAACAAGAGTTAAGGAGATTGCTAAATGGTAGAGATTAAGATAATAACTTCAGGAAAGAGAAAGAGAGCAGTAGCAAGAGCTGTTCTTGTTGAAGGAAACGGCAGAGTTTTATTGAATGGAAGAGATTATAAGAATATTCATCTATTTGATAAATTAAAGATAGAAGAACCATTGAGAATTGCTGAAAGCATTATCGGAAAACCCAACTTTGATGTTACAATAAATACAAAAGGCGGTGGAGAAAAAGGGCAGATAGAAGCTGCAAGGATTGCATTGTCAAAAGCAATTGTCAAATTTTCAAAGTCAGACGAACTTAATCAAGCATATTTAGACTATGACAGAACTCTTCTTGTTGCAGATGTAAGAAGAAAAGAAACTTACAAGCCAGGAGATTCTAAGGCAAGAAGAAAGAGACAGAAGAGTTATAGATAATGATAAAGAAAAATACAATAGCTATTTTTATAGAAGGTAATAAAAAGAGAACTGAAGAATTGATTGGGGGAATTCCTTTGTCTGTTGGAGAGATTATGATTATGAAAGATAAAGGAAAAAATATTGCTTGGAAAGTTACAGATAAAAAAGTGATTTATGCTGATGATAAGGGTAATCAAGAAGTAACAATTACTTACGTCTTTGAAAAGAATTAATTATTTTATCCCCAGCCTCTCTAACTTATTCTGAACATGATTAAACAGCGTTGATGAAACTATTGGCTGATGCGAACCTTCATGAATCTGATTGTTGAATTTTATTTTCCCGATATAAGTAAAGTTTTTTAGAACCTTTTTCAATCCATTAACAGAAAGTTTGTGTTTTTCTGCAAGAGTTCTTAAACTAATATTTTCATTCAGAAATTCTTCAAAAATTTCTTCTATCTCATGATAATTTTCTGCAGGAACAAGTTTGCTGTTTATTAGTTTATATCCAAACGGAGGACGAGCCATTAAGTTTCCCTGCTTTGCTCCCCTAATCATTCCTTCTTTTTGGTTTATTCTGAAAGACTTCAATCGTTCAATTTCTTTTTTCAACTCTTCATTCTCTTTTACCAATCTCTCTTTTTCATCCATGATATTTATAATAAATACTATTTTTTAAATTTATTATTAAGCAATTATACAAAATATTTATATACTAATAGTATGTTTTATCAAGAGCAAAATTACAAACATGAATTGTACTAAAGTTGTTATTCAATCTGAAGATAAAAGGGATGATGAACCTCCCGGTCCTATAAATTTTAACGAGTTTGTTTCTATTGAAGATATTTCTAAAAAATTTGATTTAAATGAAGAAGAGTTAAGAAAAATCTGCAAAAAATATCCTGCAAGAATTCCAAGGTATTATCTCTCTTTGATAAAAGAAAAAGGAGACGGAATTTACAAGCAGTGCATCCCATCCCAGGAAGAAATATTAGACTCTTGCGGAGAAGAAGATCCCTTATGCGAAGAGGGAAGAATCAGGGAAGGAGTTCCTTCTCTTATAACTCACCGCTATCCAGATAGGGTTCTTTTCAGAATTTCAAATTCATGTGCAATGTATTGCCGATTTTGCACAAGAAAAAGAAAGGTTGGAGATCCAAATAAACAACCCAACTGGAAAGAAGTTGCAAGAGCCTTAGAATACATAAAACAACATGAAGAGATAAGAGATGTTATTCTTTCTGGAGGAGATCCGCTTATGCTCCCTGACAATTTGCTTGAAAAAATATTAAATTCTGTTTTTTTTATAATTTCCAAAAGAGAGAATGGTATCATAAGAATTGGAACAAGAGTTCCATGTGTCCTGCCTCAAAGAATTACTCTTGAATTATGCAATATGCTAAAGAAATATCATCCTCTTTACATAAATACACATTTTAACCATCCATCAGAAATAACTTCTGAAAGCAAAAAAGCTTGTGAGATGCTTGCTGATGCAGGAATTCCTATGGGAAATCAAACTGTTCTCCTAAAAGAGGTTAATGATAATCCTGAGACTATGAAGAAATTAATGCAGGGTTTGATTAACATGAGAGTAAAACCTTATTACATTTATCAGTGTGACCCGGTGAAGGGGGCAAATCATTTTAGAACAAGGGTTGAGAAAGGATTGGAAATTTA
>Ga0153915_10000110_pt1 | contig 71239 bp, 57 predicted proteins | sample Opewatmetagenome_2_FD_107003 | JGI IMG/M metagenome (GOLD analysis project Ga0153915, IMG submission 107003) | Freshwater wetland microbial communities from Ohio, USA - Open water 3 Core 3 Depth 3 metaG | ecosystem: Environmental > Aquatic > Freshwater > Wetlands | place: USA: Ohio, Lake Erie...
CCCCGCTGGGCGGAGAATCGGACCGTGGCGATGTACTGGTCGTCCTGGCGGAACACGAGGCCCTCGTCGCCGTCCTGGACGGCGTAGACGGGGTTGAGGTACAGGGAGACGCGCGCGGGATCCCCCGCTTCGATGACGAATCCGTTTTCCCGGATCTTGCGGGCGTAGAACTCGAAGGCGACCCTGTCCTGCTGTACCGTACGGGAGAGGCTGCCCGCTTCGGCCTCCTTGGCCGCGAAGTCCGCCTGCTGCTTCTGGATCTCCCCGTCGCGCGCCTTGATGACCGAGAGCAGCTGGACCGCGATCCCCTCGTAGCCCTTCATGACCATCTGGTCCAGGGCATCCAGTCTGGCCAGGGCCGTCGGCACCGAGTTCTCGAAGGGGATCTTGCCCAGGCGGGAGAACAGCGCCTCGCGGCTGGCCATGGTCGTCTGATGGCGCGCGAGCGCTCCGGCGTCCGCATACTCGCCCTTCTCGGCGAGCCGGGCCTTGAGGGCCGCCATCCCGTTCTTCGCGGAGGGATCCGCGGCGGCGAGCAGCGCCTTGTCCGCCTCCGACTCGAAGACGGGGTTGTACTTGAGGATCAGCGCGGCGATCTCCTTGCGCTGCTTCTCCCTGAGGGCCGCCATGTCGGCATTGTACTTGGCGTTCATGGCGGCCACGACGCTTTTCTGGGCCGTCTTCTGGGCTTCCATGTCCCTGTCGAAGGAGGCGCGCATCTCCGCGATCCTGGCCTCGTACTGGTTCTTCTGCTTCGTCTTCTCCAGGTCGAAGAGCTTCTGCTGGTTGTTGAGCACCTCTTCCTGCTTGCGGGCGCTTTCCAGGGAGCGCTGGTCGTATTCGTCGATCTTCTTCTGGATGACCTTGATCTCGTCCTCCTTCGCCTGGATCCTCGGGGCGTAGGAGGCGCGCAGCGCGGCGATCTTGGCGGTTCCCTGGGCGCGGACCTGGGCGGCCTGCCGGTCCCGTTCCGCGGCGGCCAGGCCTTTCGTGGCGATCACCTCCACGGCGGAGGAGGTCTCCACGTTCACGGTGCCGATCTTGTCGGACAGCTCCAGCTGCATGTCGGAGAGCGCCGTACGGGCCAGGGCCATGTCATTGTCGTTCTTCTTGGCCACATTGAGCAGGTCCTTGAGGTTGACGTCGTCGAACTCCTGGATGTCCACCGTGATCTTCCGGTTCTGGTCCTCGATGTACGCGGTGATCCCGAAGGTGGCCGCCACGGCCGCGGCGACGAACGCCAGCACGATGAAGAAGACCCGCAGGCTGCGGTTGGCCCGCGTGCGGGCGAACTCCTCATCCGAGTTGTAGAGCTTGGGCTTCTCGGAAACCAGCTTCTCCGCCTCCTGGAGCAGGAGGTTCTTCACGATGACGGTGAGGTCCTTTACTTCGTTTGCATCGCCCATATGCCGTTCCATTCCTTGGGACACGCGGTGTCCTTCGTCCGATCCCTAAAGACCACTGCCAACGGCAGGCTGCACTGGGTGAACTGCTTGTATGCCTTCTTCCAATCGCCCTCGTAGTACAGCTTCAAGCCGGCCGAGAAAGCGCCGACGTCCTTGCGCAGCTGGGGGGTCCACACGTCGTCCGGGATGGCCCAGAAGATCCTCTTTCCCTCCGTCTTGCCCTTCACCTGCACCTGGTCGATCTCCACGAACTGGATCCCGTGGTTGCCCACGTGCCCCTCGATGTCGTCGCGCACGAAGGCGGAAACGATGACGGGCACGTTGTAGATCCGCGTGAGGCCTTCCAGGCGCGAGGCGGAGTTGACGTTGTCCCCGATGACGGTGTTGGTCATCCTTTCATTGGAGCCGATGTTGCCGTAGAACACGTTCCCGCCGTCGATGCCCACCCCGACTTCCAGGAGGACCGCCTTGTAGATCTTCTCCTCCGCGGGCGTCATGGCGCCGCGTTCCTTCACGATCTGCTCCCGCCGCGCGGCCATGTTCAGGCGCAGCTCCGCGGCGTTGTCCTGGATCAGGTAGGCGGCCTTGATGGCCTGCATGGATTTCTGCGCCCGGCTTTCCGGGAAGGTGCCGAAGACGGCGAGCACCGCGTCCCCGATGAGGGAACCGATGATCCCGTCCTGCTTCACGATGACGCCGATGGCCCTTTCATAGTGCAGGTTGAGCAGTTTGATGATGTCCGTGCCCAGGGTCTCCGTCATGTTGGTGAAGCTGCGGATGTCCGAGAACAGGATGGTCAGCTCCATCCGGGAGCCCTCCAGGCGGACCTCCCTCTCCTGGTAGGCCTTGTGGACGATGTCCTTGCTCACGAACTTGCGGAAGATGTTCACCAGGTTGTTGACGGAGCTGGAAAGGGAGTTGAAGGCCACTCCGAGGTAGGTGACCTCGTCATTGGGGGCCTTGCTCAGGTCCACGATGCCCATCTGCTGGGACTCCTGCATCTTCATGATGGCGTTCGTGATGTAGCCGACGAAGCGCAGGATGTAGCTGATGCAGATGCTGCCCACCAGGGCCGAGATGACGGCGATGATGAGGATGATCCCCGAGACGTTGACGAAGATCCGCTCCGACTGGCTGTACATCTGCCGCAGCTCCTCGGCGCGCAGGATGTACACGTCCCATCGGGCGTTGTACTTGTAGACCCCGAAGTACCCGTCCCCCCCGAGGGAGAAGTTGAGGGACCCGTCCTCGACGCCCGCCTCCTTCTCCCTGGTCATCTGGGCCAGGGCCGCGGAGTCCGGGAATGCGGAGAGCCGCTCCGCCTGCGAGGCCATGAAGGCCACGGTCCCGTCCGGCTTGATGCCCAGGGCGACGGATTTCGTGTTCTTCAGCTCCCGCAGGGCCGACTCCTCGATGTTCGTCATGGACTTCTTCATGTCGCCCGTGAACTCGTAGATGTCCTTCTGGCTGGAGCTGAAGGTGTAGATGTCCTTGAGGTCCTTCACCAGGAGCTCCTTCACGTTCTTGATGAGCTCCGTGCGGTTGAACATGAGGTTGATGTAGTTCGTGGTGAGGCTTGCTGCGAGCACGAAGATGCTGAAGACCAGGACGATCTTCCATACCACCGGCGTGACGCGGGTGCCGCCGACCTTCTTTCCCAACAGTGCATCAAGCGGGTTTGCCATAGTCCCTCACCTTTCGGGCAATGTGGGTACCTGGATCACGCGCTTCATTGTAGGGTCTCCCCGTTGAAAGTCAAGCATGTGATGTAAAAATTTGAACGCGCCTTCGACGCGGCGGAGAAGGACGACGCTTGATCCGACGGGCACATTCCATTACGGTACGGCGGGGGGGTGCCCGATGGACAAGCGGAAAATCTCCGCGTCGATGATGTGCGCCAATTTCCTGGACCTGCGCGCAGACCTGGATGCCATGGCCGAACACGGCGTGGATTACCTGCATATCGACGTCATGGACGGCCACTACGTGCCCAACTTCACCCTCGGGGTGGACTTCTGCAGGGCCGTGGCCTCCCATTCGGGGATCCCCCTGGACGTCCACCTGATGATCGAGAACGTGGACGCCTACATCCCCCAGTTCGCCCGGTTCCCGGGGGCCACCGTCTGCATCCATCCCGAGGTGCCCTATCATCCCATCCGCAGCCTGCAGCTCATCCGCAGCCTGGGCGCGCGGCCCGGCATCGCGCTGGACCCCGCCCTGCTGCCGGAGCGCTTCCGCTACCTGCTGCCGGAAGTCGAGCTGATCTGCATCATGACTGTGAATCCGGGCTATTCCGGGCAGCAGCTGATCCCGCAGACCCTGGACAAGATCGCCGAGACGGCCGCGATGATCCGCCGGGAAGGCCAGAACATCGAACTGGAAGTCGACGGCAATGTGAGCTGGGAGAACATCCCCCGCATGGCCGCCGCGGGCGCGGACGTGATGGTGGCGGGCACTTCCTCCCTGTTCGACGGAAAAGCGGACCTGGGGGCGAACATCCGCCGGATGCGCGGCCTGATGGCCTGAAGGGGGCCGCCCCCTGCCCGGGAAGCGGCCCGTCAGGAGAACTCGGGCAGGTATTCCGCCTGGACGCGCAGCATGTGGTCCATCATCCGTTCGATCCGGGAGGCCTGCGCGGCCGCCACGGGATCGATGAGGAGGGCCTGCAGGAGGAGCCGGCGGGACCCTTCCCTGTAGGCCGAAAGCAGGAGGCGCTGCACCATCTGCTGCTGCCGCACCAGGCAGGCGAATCCCTCCGGAAGGCGGCCGACAGCGTCGGGGTGGACGCCGCCTCCGTCCACCATGGCCGGCAGCTCCACGCAGGAATCCCGGTCCAGGTTTTCTATGAAGCCCCCCGTGTTCAGCACGTTCACGGCCTCCCGGAAGCGGCCCCGGTCGAGCGTCATGTCCGCGATCACCGGGACCGCCAGCTCCCCGGACGCCGTGATGTCCTCCAGGCGGATCGGGCGCCGTCCGGACAGCAGGTCGCCTTCCCCGGCGGCGACGCCGCTCCTGCGGAAGGCGCCGACGTCCATCTTCCGCCTCCAGGCCTCGAACACCGTCCGCCCGTCCACCCCGGACTCGTCGCGCTCCACCGCCCTCTTCTCGATGCCGAACTCCCAGAGGTTCCCGACGAGCTCGTGGGCGAAGCCCAGGTACTCCCCGACGTGCGTGTCGGAGACGTAGCCCAGGGCGCCGAACGTCCGCCAGAGGTAGCGCACCACCGGAGGCAGGGGGGAGGGATCCGCGCGCAGCCTGGCCTCGAACTCGGGGATCAGGTCACGGCCCCCGTCGCGCTCCGCGATGCGGTAGTACGTGTAGAAATGGTTCATTCCCGCCGTCCGCACGTCCAGTCCCTCCAGGGGCCGCGCGAGCACGGAGCCGACGAGCCTGCGGAAGCTGTAGAAGCCGTGGCAGAGCCCGATGGCCTTCACCCGGGAGAGGGTCAGGATGGCCAGCAGCACGCGGGCTTCCGGGTTGGTGAAGTTCAGCACCCAGGCGTCCGGGCAGATCCGCTCGATGTCGGCGCAGATCGGCAGGACGATGCGCCAGTTGCGCAGGGCGTGGAACGCGGCCCCGGGCCCCCCGTTCTCCCCGTAGACGTGCGGGATGCCGTACGCGAAGGGGATGCGGAAGTCCTGCTCCCACAGCTCCATGCGCTTCACCGCGACCGAGATCAGCACGAAGTCGGCGCCCTCCAGGGCCGCCGCGCGGTCGCTCGTCGCCTCGAAGCGGATGGCGGCGCCCGCGGCCGCCGCGGCGCGGCGCGCGTAGGCTCCCATGAGTTCCACGCCGGCCGCGTCGATGTCCATCAGCACGACCAGCAGGTTCCTGGACTCCCAGAGCTCCCGTTCCAGCACCAGGTCATGGATCAGCCTCTGGGCAAACTCGCGGCTCCCGGCTCCAATGAGGACGATTTTCACGCCCTGTTTCATCCGAACCTCCCCCGTCCCGACGCGCCCGGGACCGAAAGCGTAGGTCCGCCGGATGATCGTGTCAACACGCCTGCCGTATCCATCCCAAAAGGCGCACCCCCGGCCTTGCAAGGGAGGTCCCGATCCTCTACACTAGGCCCACCCTATGGATGCCTCCGCCCTGTTCGAACAGTTGCGCGCCTTCGCCGTCGCGCAGAAAAGCGCCCGTTTCGATTTCGCCTCCTTCCTGCAGGCCCGCGTGCGGGAGGGAGAGGCCGTGGTTCCGGGTTCCCGGCAGGCATTGGAGATCGTGGCCGCCCTGCAGGAGCTGGAACGCAAGGGCCGCTGCTCCCTGAGCTACGAACGGAACACCCTCAAGACGGTCACCGTGTCCCGGTTCGCGGAGCTGCTCCTCGCCTCCGAATATCGCGCCATCCTCAAGGACGTGCACCGCCCCTTCCCCCGGGAGGAGACCCTCGGCGGCGCGGTGCCGGAAGCGGACCTGCTCTCCCTCGACGTGAAGAAGGACTACGTCACGGTCCTGGCTTCCGCGGACGCCCCGGCCAGGCCGATCGCCAGGATCCTGTTCCCGGAGGGCATCGCCCCGCTGCTGGTGCCCTCGCAGATCCTGGGCACCGGCCTGGTCGAGGCCGCCGTGGCGAGGATCGGGCTCTACCTGCAGGACCCGAAGAACGGCGCCTACGCGGAGAACAAGCTCACGGCGCTCCTCAAGGGGAACGACAAGACGCTGCGCCAGACGTTGGACTCGCTCGTCCAGCAGACGTCCAAGGCGACGGAATCCGTGTTTTCCCCCAATGAGTTCACCTTCCGCTTCTGGAACCACCTGGGAAACGTCGTGCTGCAGGACTTCCGTAAAAAGAAGGAGAAGACCGCGGAGGATCACGCCTGCTGCCAGTCGGCCTACCTCATCGGATACTACATCTTCCACCAGAAGGGCCGCATGGCCCGGGAGCAGGAGCGGGAGTCGGACCGCAAGCGCCTGGACGCGAGCGTGCGCAAGCCTCCCTTCGTGTTCAGCTTCGAAGACCTCTACGGCCTGCGCGACATGGCCGGCGTTCCCCTGACCCGGAAATACGACAGGCAGTTCATCTCCTCCTTCATCGAGGAAAAGACCCGATCCGGCGATCCGCAGGCCCTGCCCTTCCTCGTCAACGTGAAATGCGGGGCCAAGGAATACTTCATCCAGCGGGACATGATCGTCCCCGTCTTCCTCAAGCAGCAGACGGAAGCCGCGGAAAAAATCCGCAAGGCCGTCCTGGACGAGTGGGAGGCCAAGCTGCGCGCCAACAAACCCGACCAGCCCATGAAGGACGACAAGGCCTTCAGCCGGGACCTGGAGATCCGCCTGAAGGAGGACTTCCCGCTCCTCTCCGCCCTCGCCAACGCCCCTCTCCTGTTCCTCGCGAGGGAGGGCGCGGATCTCCCCGCCGAGGCGCGTACGGAGGTCGACCGCTGCTTCCTCAAGCCCGACACGCTGCAGCCCTACGCGAAGCTTCTCGGCCTGGACCGGGCCGCGCTCATCAGGGTGGCCAGCGCCGCCCTTCCCTTCTGGCAGACGACGCCGATCATCCGCCAGATCGTCCTGTTCTTCCTCCGCCTGTTCACCGGCTCCCCCCGCAAGCGCGAGTCCAGGGAGGCCCCGGAGCCGCGAAGGCCCGCAGCGACGGCGGAAGTCCGGGCGCAGGAGGAGGAGCCGCGGGAGGCGGCGCCCGCGGCCAAGGACAAGAAGAACCAGGACGCACTCATGCGGTACAAGAAGGCCATCCAGGCCCTGAAGGAGTCCTACGTGCCGCAGGGATCGAACATGGACGGTACGCTCGCCGCCCTGGCCGAGAAGTGGAATCCGCTGTTCGAGCCGAAGGCCAAGGCAAACCTTCTGGAGGACGTCAACGCGCTGGTCCGGGACGATCTGCGGTCCCTCAAGCGCAGCCTGCTCCAGAAACCGCCGGACGCGCAGCGCATCAAGCAGCTGGCGGAGGACCTGTCGACGAACAAGCACCTGGAGTCCATCAAGAAGAGGGACCAGCTGCGCCGCTACATCGAGCTGTACATGATCAAGTGCCTCCAGATCCGCTGAGGCGCCGCCGTCACGGATCTTCCTTCTTCCCTGTTTCCGGCGCGGGATCCGACGCACCGTTCACCGCGGCTTTGGCCGCGGCTTCCCGGCGGGCCGCCAAACGCGCCATGTAGAGGTGGGCGGCCAGCTCGTCGCTGTAGCGGTGGCTCGAGGAGACGCTCGTGATCCTTTCCCGCATGCGCCGCCGCTCCTCCTCCCTCTTCTCCTCCACCGCCGCCCTCACGTCCTCGTAGCGCAGCGCCGGGGCCGGCTGCGGCAGTCCCCCCCGGAGGCGGGAAAGAAGCCCGCGCAGCGCCGCTGCGGGCCGCAGCCGGCGCACGCAGAGCTCGAGGAAGAACAGGGCCAGGGCCGCGGCCAGGGGCCAGAAGGGCTCCCGGCCGGAGGCGGTGCGCGACCCGCCGTCGCGGCGCAGCAGGTCCTCGAGGCCTTCCCCGTCTTCGGCACCGAGGATGCGCCCTCCGGTGGCCTCCGCCAGACGCCCGAGCAGGGCGGCATCCGCTCCCTCGTCCCGATACTCCTCCGCGTAGGGCACGCTGACGCCGAGGATTCGGGTGGAAACGGCCGCCCCGGCGCTTTCGGCCACGAGGGTGGCCACGTAGTCCCCCGTCTCCCCGGCCTCGAAGTCCCCTTCGTAGCGTCCCGGCGCCGTCTGGCGCAGGGCAAGGGGGAGCGCCACGCCCGAGGGAGCGAGGACGGTGCCGCCCAGATCCAGTCCGTCGACGAAGGCATCGCCGTCCACCGCGTCGACGGCGACCTTCCCGCGCCCAGCCTCGATGCGCAGCGACGGGATCATGATGTCGCGTCCGCCCGCGCGTTCCACCCAGCGTACCAGGTGCGCCGCGAACCGCGGGAACGCGTCCCAATCCACCCAGTCCCGGGCCCACCGGGCGCCCCAGTCCGATGTGAAGGCCGCCGATTTCCCCAGGCCGTAGCGCCACGCCGCGAGGACCGGTGCGTCCTGAAGGCCCGTGAGGATCTGTTCGCTGCCCCGCTTGGGATACGTGAGCACGAAGCCGTCCAGGGGCGGCATCGCCTCCAGCGGGATGCCTGAGAGGATCTCGCTTCCGGAGGTCGGCTGCGGCAGGAACCGCTTCTCGATCAGGAGCCCACGGCGCGCGATCACGGTCTCCGCCACGAAGATCCGCGGAACGGAGCGCGGATCGCTCGCGGCATAGAACCGGCCCCCCCCGATCTCGGCGATCCGTGAAAGGAGCGCCTTGTCCGCATCATCCCCCACGGCCACGGCGGACAGTGTGATCCCGTCGGCGGCGATCCGCCGCGCGACCGCCTCGAAGTCCGCATCCTGGGAAAGGCCGTCGGTGAGCACGATGAGATGCTTCAGCGCCGCGGGGGAGTCCGCCAGCACCGCGCGCGCCTCCTCCAGGGCGGGAGCCATGTCGGTTCCTCCCCCGGTCTGCAGGCGCGACAGATCCATGGCGATCCTCTCCCGGTCCGCCGCATCCGTGAGGGGAACGGACCATTCGTGGTCCGCGTCGAAGGCGAGGATCCCCACGCGGTCGAAGGGATTGAGGAGGTCCAGCGTCGCCAGGGCCGCGGATTTCACCACGTCCAGCTTGGTCTCGCCGCCGGGCACGGTTCCGCCCATGCTGCCCGATTTGTCCGTCACGATCACGAGGGACAGGCGCGGCATCTTGGCCGGGGATGCGGCGTCCATCTCCACGGGGAGGGCCCGCTCCAGCGGCGTTTCGTACCATCCTCCCGCGCCGAAGGAGGTGTCGCCGCCGCCCATGAGAAGCCCGCCCCCCGTATCGCGCACGTAGCGCTCCAGGTTCTCCATGGCCTGGAAGGACAGGGAATAGGAGGGGATGTTGTCCAGGACCACGGCATCGTAGGCGGACAGGCCGGACGGCGTGGCGGGGATGCCCGCCGGAACGCATTCCTCGACCCCGATCCCCTGCGCCGCGAGCGCCGCGGTGAAGGCGGGGGACCGTCCGTCCTTCTTGTGCACGTACAGGAGGCGCGGCGGTCCCCGCACCTCCACGAAGGTCCGGAACCTGTTGTTCTCCCGCACCGTATCCGTCGACGGGTCGACCAGCGCCTCGTAGGCGTGCAGGCCCGCGCCGTCGAGTTCCGCGGTGAAGGAGAACACATTGCGGCCCGCGTGCAGGGAGGCGTCGAGGGTGCCGTAGAGGACCCCGTCGCGCACCAGGGTGAGGCGGGCGCGGGAAGCGCGGCGCGCACGCACCACCGCCGTGACCGTGTGCGGCTCCCCGGAACGGACGGAAGGCGGGGCCGTGAGGGACTCGAGGGACGCCTCGTTGCCCGCGGTGGGGGGGGAGAGCGGCACGGCATAGACGCGGATGCCCGCGGAACGCAGGAAGGAGGCGGCCTCCTCCGCGCGGCCCCGGTTCTCCCGCCCGTCGCTGAGAAGCACCAGACGCCTCCATCCCGCCGGGGGGAAGGAGGCGGCCGCGGTCCGCAGGGCGCCTTCGATGTCCGTCGCTTCCGCGTCCACGGGGACGGCCGCCTCCACGTCCGCCCCTTCCGGGAGGTCCTCGTAGGATGCCGTCGCGGCGAAACGCACCAGACCGGCCCGGTCCCCCGCAGCGAGCCGGGCCCTGATCCGTCCGATCGCCGCGAGCGCGGCGGACCGCTGTTCCTCCCCCACGCTGACCGAGTCGTCCAGGAGGAAAAGGACGGAGATCCCGTCCTCCGCGGTGGTGAAACGCGGCCGCGCCGCGGCGGCGACGATGGACAGCAAGGCGAGGGTCCGCAGCGCGAGGGACGCGCCGCGCCTGCGGCCCCCCCCGCCGCGCAGGGAGAGGATCAGGAGCGGCGGCAGGGCCAGGAGAAGCAGGAAGCAGAGCGGATCCTGGAAGACGATCCTCATCGCCGCTCCTTGATCCAGGCGGCCCACTCGCCCAGGATCAGGACGGCGGCGGCCAGGGCCAGCCAGTTCCAGAGCGGGATCCCGGACCTGCCGGCCGTTGCGGAGGCGGCTTCGCTGTCCTCCGCCGCGCCCGGGGCCGCGCGCCGCTCCCCCGGTTCCCATCGGGGGCGGATGTCGGATTCCCCGGGTGACAGGAGATTCACGGCGAACCGTCGGATCCCCGCGCCGCTTTCCAGGCTGTAGAATCCCGCCTGATCGCAATCCCGGCAGGTGAACGTCTCCCCCTCGATCCGCACGGCATCCCGCCTTCCGTCAGGCCGCAGCACGGTCGCGGAAGCCCCGGTGGGAAGCCGCCCGCCGACGGCGAGCGTCACGGGTTCCCCCGTGCGCGCCTCGGAGGCGGTCACGGAAAGCCAATCCGGGGAAAGCCATGTGAGCACGTTGGCCCAGAACAGGGGCAGCGCCGGACGGAGAGGCAGGTCGGAGCGGCGCAGGTCGAAGGCGATGAGGAGGGCGCGCAGGCCGCCCTGGTCGTAGGAGAGGATCAGGGGGCCGGAGGCGGAGGAAAGGACGGGTTCCATGCCGGCGCCGGGCTCCAGGCGCAGGGCGTCGGCCACCCAGAGGCCCTCAAGGTCGACGGAGGCGAGCAGGGGATGGGCGCGGTCCCAGCTGAGGTCCTGGGGCCTGACGACGGTCCCCGCGGCCCGCACCGGAAGGTCGGGGGGCGCGGTGGCGATCAGCACGTAGGCCCCGGGTCCCAGGGGCGGCGGATCGATGCCGTCGAACACTTCAATGTCGAACGCCCCGCCCGCGGGGACCCCGTCCGCCGTCCCGACGCGCGTGACGGCGCAGTTGGGAAAGGCGGAGAGGAGGCTCTCCAGGAACGGGTTGCCCGCCGTCGCCAGAAGCACGCGCAGGGACCGGGCCCGGGCCAGCACCGCGTAGGCGCGGTCGTCGACGGGAAAGTCGTCCCGCGCGTCCAGTTCCGCCGTCACCCGGCCTTCCAGGGGGCCCGTCCAGGGCACGGAGACCCTCGCCTCTCCCCGGGGAGGGAAGCGCAGGCGCGTCGCATACGCCTCGGTTCCCTCGACGAGCACGCGCAGGCCGCATTCCTCCTCCTGCGGGGAACAGCTGTCCGCCGCCACGAAAAGGCGGTATCCGGTCCCGTCGGCGGGAAGCCGGCGGATCCGGAAGGCGGTGAGGCCCAGGTTCCTCCCTGCGGAACCGACGCGCAGGACCTTCAGGGGCGTCTGGACGTCGGCGAAGCCCTCCGGTTCCTCGAAGGCGCCGTCGGTGACGAAGCTGATGCGGGCGCCCGCCCCGGGGCCGCACAGGGAAAGCGCGAGGCGGAGGGCCGCCGCGGGATCGCCCGGCTCGTCGGTGGGACGCGCGGCGCGCACCTGCCTGACGGTCTCCTCCCGGTCCGCGCTGAATGACCCCGCGGGCTCCGGCCTGGAACCCGCCAGGACGAGAACGGCCCTGTCGGCGTCCCGCAGCGAGGAAAGCTCCTCCAGGGCCCGGGCGCGCGCAAGGTCGAAGCGGGTCCCCGTCCCCTCCCGCGTCTTCATGCCGGCGGAAACATCGAGCACCAGGACGAGGTCCCCCCCCGCCGGGTCCCGCACGCCGGTGAGCACGGGTCCCGCCAGGCCGAGGGCCATCGCGGCGACGGCCAGGACCTGAAGCAGGAGAAGCAGGTCGCGCAGGATGCGGCGCAGGCGGAAACTCGTCCGCCGGTCGGCCAGGGCCCGCCGCCAGAACATGAGCGTGGAGACGCTGCGTTCCCGGAAGCGGACGTTCAGCGCGTGCAGCAGGATCACCAGGGGCACCAGGAGGAGCAGCAGGAGGGCGGCCGGGTTCTGGAAGCTCATCGGCCGCGCAGGTGCGTACCCTGCCTCAGGTAGCGCAGCACCACGTCCTCGAAGGGCACGAGGGTGCTGGCCCGCAGGTATTCGACCTGGTGGGACAGGCAGAAGGACTCGATCCCGTCCAGCCACTCCCGGAAGCGCCTCCTGTAGGCGGCCTCCAGCGCCGGGTCCAGCGTAAGGCGCAGGGACCGGCCCGACTCCGCGTCCCGCAGGCGCACCGGCCCGCTTCCCGTGGGCTCGATCTCCTCGCTGTCCAGGACCTGGATCAGCACGACGTCGAACCTCCGGTACAGGAGCGCCGCCAGGCCCTTCTCCACTCCGCCCTCGTCGAGCAGGTCGGAGACCACGACGGCGAGGCCGGGAACACTGCAGCGCAGCGCGTAGTCGGCCAGACACGCGCTGAAGGCGGTCCCTCCCGCGGGCCGGATCCGGCTCATGTATTCGAACAGGGGGACCATCTGGCTGCGGCCCCGGTGCGCGGGCAGGGTATCCCCGAGGCCTCCCGCGAAGGCGGTCACCCCCACCCGGTCCAGGGAGGAGAGTCCGATGTAGGCCAGCGCGGCGGCCAGGCGGCGCGCGTAGTCGATCTTGCGCGGCCGGCCCCAGTCCATGGAAAGGCTCGCGTCGAGGAGGACGTGCACGCTGAGGTCCTCCTCCTCCCTGTAGAGCTTCACGTAGGGCCGGCCCAGCCGCGACCACACGTTCCAATCGATGCTGCGGAAGTCGTCCCCCGGCTGGTAGCTCCTGTAATCCGCGAAATCCGGGCTGGTCCCCTTGCGGAAGGAGGGATGCTCCCCGTAGAACCGCCCCCCCCGCACGCGGCGCGAGAGGAAGGCGAGGGACTCCAGGGAACGGAGGAACTCCTCGTCGAACAGCGCCCGGTCCATGCGCCGCCTCCTCAGGAGGCCCCGGCGGCCGCGCCGCGCCGCGCCTCCGGTCCGGGCTCCGCCTCCGGGACCGCCGCCAGGACGTCTTCGATGAGGCTTTCGGTGGCCACGCCCTCGGCCTCCCCCTCGAAGCCGAGGAGGATCCTGTGGCGCAGGGCGGGACGCACGACCGCCCGTACGTCCCCGTAGTCCACGGCCAGGCGGCCGTCGAACAGGGCCCGCGCCTTGGCCGCGAGCACCATGCTCTGGGGGCCGCGGGGGCTCGCTCCGTAGCGCACGTAGCGGCGCACGCGCTCCGGGGCAAGGGGCGAGGTGGGCCGCGTGGCCAGGGCCAGGCGCACCGCGTAGTCGCGCACCTCCCGCGCCACGGGCACCTCCCGCACCAGGAGGCGCAGCTCCTCCACGCCCGCGTCGTCCATCACCGGGACGGGACCGGCCTCCGGGGCGCGGGTGGTGAGGTCCACGATCCGGGAGATCTCCGCCCGGTCGGGGTATTCCAGCAGGAGCTTGAAGAAGAAACGGTCCAGCTGGGCCTCCGGCAGCGGATAGGTCCCCTCCATCTCGATGGGATTCTGGGTGGCCAGCACGATGAAGGGGGAGGCCAGGCGGTGCGTGGTCCCCGCCACCGTGACGGTTCCCTCCTGCATGGCCTCCAGGAGGGCGGACTGGGTCTTGGGCGTGGCGCGGTTGATCTCGTCGGCCAGGAGGATGTTGGCGAACACCGGCCCCGGCTGGAAGCGCACGACGCGGTGCTCCTCCTCGTCCTGGATGAGGACATTGGTGCCGATGATGTCGGCCGGCATGAGATCCGGAGTGAACTGGATGCGGTTCGCCTTGAGCGCCAGGGCCTGCCCCAGGCTCCGGATGAGCGTGGTCTTCCCCAGGCCCGGCACGCCCTCGAGCAGCGCATGGCCGCCGCACACGAGGCAGATCAGCACGTTTTCCACCACGTCCCCATGGCCCACCACGGCCTTGGAGATCTCCGCCTTCACGCGCCGGACGGTTTCCCGCGCGGCCTCCACCCGTTCCCGGACCCGATCCGTCTCCATCCGACCTCCCTTATTCCCCCAGGACCCCGATGCGAAGGAAATAATCCTTCACGAATCCGCGGAGCTCGAGCGGCACGTCGTCCCTGGACAGGACGCTCTCCGCCAGTCTCCTGTAGACGGCCTCCGGCGCGGGCTGCGCCGGCATCCCCTCCTCCGGCACGGGCAGGATCCGCAGCAGCAGCCTCGCATAGTCGTCCCCCCGGAGTTCGGGGGAGACGGACTCCGGATTCGAGAACGGGGAGGCGATGTCCGTCGGCGGGCCGGGGGCGTCGGGAACCGCGGCCGTGCCCGGCTCCGAGGACTTGGCGGAGCTTCCCGGCCGTCCTTCCTCCGCATCTCCACTGCCCCCTCCCTCCCCCCCGTTGCCGTCCGCGCCCTCGGCCCCCTCTCCGGCCTTCCCGCCCTCGGATCGCCCGAGGCGCCGCGTACCCTTTTTCTCGCCCAGGAAATCCCTCGCCGATTCCAGCTCCCGTTCGTCCTCGGACGCCTCCCCCCCGTCGCTGCCGTCCCCGCCTTCCCGTCCCTTCTCCAACCCCTTTTCTCCCTGCCCCTCCCCGATCTTCCGTTCCGCCTGCCCTTCCCCCTGAGGCCCGGTTCCCCCGGGATCCGGGGACCCGGGCCTCCCCGCCAGCTGCATCCGCTGCATCCGCTCCTCGAGGTCCTCCATCCGTTCCCGCGCCTCCTCGGCCTCCATCGGTTCCGTCTCCAACTCCTGCCCCAGCCTCTGGAGGGCGCGGCCGATCTCGAGGCTGCGCGGCAGACCGCGCCGATCGGCGTCCTCCGTGAGTTTCCTTCCATATTCCTCAAGCTCCCGTCCGATGGAGGCGATGTCGTCGTCGGGCGCCGCGCGGCGGGCGAAGAGGGAGCGGAGGTCCGCCGGCACGGCGGACAGCAACAGGATCCCCGCGAGCAGAGCGGGAACCCAGCGGAGGCGCGCCGGGACGGAAAGGGGCAGGACCGAGCCGGGGTCCGCGGAGGAAAGCAGGCGGCCGGCTTCGTCGAGAAGGACCTCGCGGTAGAGGGTGCCTCCGGCGGGCAGGACACGGCCCGCGGCGGACGGCGCGAGCTCCAGGGCCGTGACCAGGAGGCAGCGCGACTGGAGGGCCCGGTCCATGCGGGAGACCAGGGAGGCCGTGTCCGCACGTCCCGCGAAGCCCACGGCGGCGCCCGCGGTCACGCCGAACACCAGGCAGGCGACCACGGCGGCGGCGCGCGGGACGGGAAGGGGCGCGAAGAAAAGGAGAAGGGAGGCCAGAAGGCCCGCGGCCAGACCGGCCATGAGGCCCCGCAGCGCGCCGGAGGCGGCGCGCAGGCGGCGGTCATGCAGCGCGTATCTGGAAAGAAGGGTGAGAAAGGCCTGTCCGCTGTCCCCCAAGGTCCCTGCCCTCCGCTCTCCCGCGGGGCGTCCCGCTACCCGCCGGAGCGCCTCCTGCGGAAGCTCATGGCGGCGAAGGAGGCGCCGATGAGGCAGAGTACCAGAAGCGCATGGAAGAAGGAAGCGTACAGCAAGGGCCCGGCGGAGGAGCCTCCGGGATCCGCCAGAAGGAGGATCGGGCTCCACGAGGGGGCCAGGACGACGGTCCCGGCGAACAGCGCCGCCATGACGGCGAACAGCGCCAGGTTGCGCGGGACGGGCGTGAGATCGAAGGCGAGATTCAGGAAGATGCCCGCCGAACGCACCACGAGCGCCGGAGGGACGATGAGCAGGCAGGCGCGGCCCAGAGCGGAGGGGCGGAAGCCGCAGACGGTCACGGAGACGGCGAGGAAGGGAAGCCCGAGGCAGAGGAGGAAGACCGTGTGCAGCGCGGCGAAAAGGAACTTGCCGGACACGACGGCGCGCACCGGCACCGAGGGAAGGGAGGCGAGGTCCGCGGCGGCGGTGAAGTCCTCCCGCGCGTATTCCTCCAGGCCGATCCTGCCGCCCAGGTAGGAAATCAGGAGGAGCAGGGCGATCGAGACGGCCTGGAAGGCCTGCGGCGGGCTGCCGCCGCGGAGGAAGTCGGCGATGGGATTCTTCGGCCAGATCCCCACCGTCATGACGGCCAGGAAGAGGACCATGAGCGTGTAGACGCGCCGGAACGCCCTGCGTCCGAAGGCGGCGGCGAGGCCCTCCTGCAGGAAGGGGTTGGTCGCCCTCACGGGGCGCTCCCCTCGCGGAGCGGCGCGGGCGAAACTTCGATGATAACGAGGCACTCCCGCACGCTGCGGGCGAAGGAGGCTGGCACTTCGACGCGCAGCAGGGGTTCCGTGCGCCATCCGAGGACCCAGGTCGCGCCCTTGTCCAGTCCCGCGATCGTCTGGTCGGCGAGCTGCCGGCGCAGGGAATCCGCCGCGGTACGGGCGGCCGGCGTTTCCAGCCGCGCGGCGCCGATGGTCCTCTGTCCGGGCCCCGCATCGCCGATGGAATAGGCCGTGCCGCCGCGGACCACGAGGCACTCGCGAAGCGGCGCCCCCGTCCGATTGGACAGCAGCAGGCCGCCGCCCTTCCAGGAGGCCTCCAGCGGGAACTCGAGGACCGCATGCAGGCGCAGCACGCGGCTGCCGTAGCGCGGCAGCACGATCCCGCGCACGACGACCCCGCGGGAAACCTCCAGGGCGAGCTCCGCCGACGGATCGCGCGACAGGGACCCTCCATCCTCCACGGCGACGTCGGAGGATGCGATGCGCACCTCATAGGTGCCGGGCGCGGCCGCGGCCAGGAGCGTATCCTGCCTCACCCGGGCCAGCCCTCCGGGGTCGGCCTGCACCACCGACACGTCGACGAGTCCGGCGGCATCCGCGTAGAGCACGCGGCCGAACAGCAGGCAGCCGGCGACGGCGGCGGCGAGGGAGACGGAGGCGAAGGCGGCGCAGCGCGCGCCCGGCTTCAGGCCCGACAGGGTCCGCGGCCAGGCCAGGGCCGCGACGCAGGCGCCATAGACGGCGAGGAAGACGGCGACCGCCCCCGTGGACGGGAACTCCAGGGCGGATGAGGCGAGCACGGCTTTCAAGTCGGGCTCATCCGCCGGCAGGGACCTGTCGGGATTCAGGACGGGGGACCGGGGGCGTTCCAGGAGGGACTGCCAAAAGCCGGCGGGTTCGCTCCGATCGGCGAGGTCGGATGCGGCGACGTCGAACGCGGCAAAGACGATCCGCCCCGCGCCCAGGTCTTTCCCGGAGGCCAGGACCAGGTTCCCCTCCTCCAGGAGGGGCTTCCAGGAGGCGGAGCGGGTTTCCGCGATCCCCCGCACGCCGCCGAGGAACCGCGCCATGCGGACACCCGTGATCCCGGAGGGCAGCAGCGCGTCCAGGCCCGCCGCCGCATGTCCCAGGGCCGGGAGCCCGCCGGAAACGACGAGGATGCCGCCGCCCGTCACCCAGCGCCTGATCGCCTCGGCCTGCGGCGCGGAAAGCTTCCCGGCCGGAATGTCGTGAAGGACGATCAGATCCACCCCGTCGTATCCGATCCAGCTTTCCGGCAGGCTCTCCACATGGGGATAGACGAGGCGCAGGGGACTCCCGCGGTTCTCCAGGCCATAGAGGAAATCCAGGGACGCCCCGCCGCTCATGACGGCCACGATCCTGTCCGAGGCCAGGATGGAGCGCAGGTCGATTTCCTTCCTTATCAGTTCCCGCCCGCCCGCCATCATCCTCACGACGAGGGGCCGCGCACCCGTGGACAATGGAATGGCGAACCCGGCGCGCATGCGGGCGCGGGTGGGCAGGACGACCCGTTTCTCGTGGACCTCGCTTCCGATCTGGGAATGGAAACCGACGATATGGGACGATTCGACGCGGAGGGTCCCCTCGATCCTGGCACCGCGGTTCTCCAGGCTCACAATGACGGGCGTGTAGCGGCCGTAGCGGGCCGCGCCGCCCAGGCCGACGGTCACGTCCATGCTCAGGCCGCCCTCGCCGACGGCCGGGACGGCGGCCAGGACCGCCATGAGCAGCGCGAAGGAGCGTGCCGTTCCGCTACGCGTTCTCGTGTCCGAGGATCTCCACAATGGTCGGCTTCGCCTCCCGCGCTGCCTTGGACTTGCGGGTGACAAGGAAAAGGACGGCGAACGCGGCGAAGAAGAACACGCCGCCGGCCGCGATCCCGACGATCTGCGCCGATGGGGCGAGGCCCATCCTGGGCGCAAGGGCGCTGCCCGCGAAGTAGCCGAGGAAGAGCATGACCAAAGGAAAGACGAACAGCAGGAGCCCGGCCTGCACGGGACCGGGCCCGTCGGTGCGGATCCTCACGATATCCCCGATCGATGAGCCGACGGAGTCCTCCACCTCGGTGACCATGTAGCGGCCCTCCTGGGCGATCGTGGAACACGCGTGGCATCCTTCGCAGGCCTCGGAGCGCTCGATGCGCACCTGCGCCTTCCTGTCCTTCGCCTCGATCACCACCCCGGTTTCCTCGACCAATTCGTGCCCCCTGACAGGTAGAATATAGCGAAGGAAAGGGTTCAATGCCAAGGATGGCATAAAGGTCAGAGGCATGGATGCCTCGAAGCCGGCGGCGACAGGCTGAGACAACCCATGCCGCCATATCCCAGGCCTTCTTCCGTGACGATGTCTATCGTGTTCGATCCGGGGAGGAATCCGTCAAGGACGATGGCCGGTGGAAGATCCCGATCGAGGGAATACGTCCCCAGACGGGGCACCGTCGGATCCGCGTCCCTGCTCCGCTTTCATGGGTCACGCCGCTTTCGGCGATGGGGGAAAGGAGGTTTCCGGCCCACCGCGCCGCTATCCGATCAGGAGGCGGCCGCCCGCGATGAGCAGGCCGCAGGCCAGCGCCTTCACGACCCAGGACCCTTTAAGCCTCTTCGCCAGGCGCGCTCCGACCTGGGCGCCCAGCACCACTCCGACGACGACGGAGACGGTGCGCACCCAGTCGGGGGAGATCGTGCCCCGCAGGATGTGGGTGACGATGCTGGACAACGACGTGAACATCAGGATGAAGGTCGAGGTGGCCGTGGCCACGGCGATGGGGAAGGACAGTACGTAGGTCATCAGGGGCACGTGGATGATGCCCCCGCCGATGCCCAGGACGCTCGCGATGAAGCCCGTGAGGAGGCTCACCAGGAACCCGACCATCGCGTTGTAGGACAGGGGATGGACGGTCCCGTCGGACTCGGTGACGTCGTAGTGGAGCGTGAACGGCCCCCCGGTCCCTCCCGCCTTCCCGGCTTCCCGGGCCTTCCCGCGGACGAGCAGGTAGATGGCCATGAGCGCCAGGAACCCGCCGAAGACCTTCTGGAACGCGGCGCGGGGAAAGAAATCGGCCATGTAGGATCCCAGGAAGGCTCCGGGAATGGTGGCGGCGGCGAACAGCAGTCCGGCCCTGTAGTCGGCCCGGCGCATCCGGGCGTAGGCGATGCTGCCGGAGACCGAGTTGGCGAAGACCGCACAGAGGGAGGTGCTCGTAAGCAGCGCGGGCGCTTCCTGCGGATACAGGAGCAGGAGCACGGGCATCAGGATGAGGCCGCCCCCCGCGCCGATGACGGTACCGTAGGCGCCCGTGAGGATTCCGATGGGAAGGAACCAGAGGCCGTTCATGGTGGCCGAGGATATCACGCGACCGCCGCAACGGCAAGGAAAGCCTTGACAACCCCCAGGGCCGGACCTAAACTTGCCTTAATCCTGCCGGACGATCAGCGCGGGAGAGAGCCGGTACGGCCGCGGGCCATGGATCCGCCGGATCGGCCGCCGAAGGGGCAATCCGCCGCCCGAGACGGGGAGGCGGCAAACTCTCAGGCAGAAGGATCGCGCTGGGACGGCACTCTGGAAAGTCGCTGCGCATCGGGCAGCCGCCGAAGGGGCATCCGCGCATTGCGCGGGGAATCTCTCAGGCAGATGACAGAGGGGACGGGACGCGGGGCGTTCCGTCCCCTTTTGGTTTCCCGCCCGAGGAGGCCGTAATGTCAGCAGCCCTGACCACGCCCCTGCATGCCTGGCACGCCGCCGCCGGAGCCCGCATGACGGAGTTCGGCGGCTGGGACATGCCGCTTCAGTACGCCGCGGGCCCCCTCGAGGAGCACCGGCGCGTGCGCGGCTCCTGCGGCCTCTTCGACATATCCCACATGGGACGCGTCCGCCTCCAGGGAAGGGACGCCACGGACTTCCTCCAGGAGATCCAGAGCTCCGACGCGCGGCGCGTTCCGGTCCACGGCGCGCAGTACGGCCTGCTCTGCGCCCCTTCCGGCGGCATCCTCGACGACCTGTTCCTCTACCGCCTGCCGGACCGCTGGCTCCTGGTGGTCAACGCGTCCAACCGCGCCCGTGACCTGGACTGGATGCGGTCCCGCATCCGGGGCCGCGACGTGGTCCTGGAGGACGTCTCCGCCCAGTCCGGCATGGCCGCCCTGCAGGGCCCCGCCTCCGCGGCGGTCCTCGCGCGCGCCTCCGGCATGGAGAAGGCGTCCCTTCCCTACCACACCATCCACGACCTTCCGGTGGCCGGCATCCCGGCCCACGTCATCGTCGGCGGCTACACGGGGGAGCCCGGCTTCGAGATCCTGCTTCCTGCAGGCCGCCTCGAGGAGGCCTGGGAGCGGATCCTCGCCGCGGGGGAAGCGGTGGGGATCCTCCCCTGCGGCCTGTCCGCGCGGGACACGCTGCGCGCCGAGGCCTGCCTTCCCCTTTACGGCCACGAGATCGACGAACGGACGGACCCCTTTTCCGCCGGGCTCGGCTTCGCCGTGGCCATGGACAAACCGTCGTTCATCGGCCGGGAGTCCCTGGAGAGGATCCTGCGGTCCGCCGGGAGCCTGGGACCGGGACCGGACATCGAGGGCGGCGTGCAGCCCCGCACGCCCCGGCGGCTGGCCGCCTTCCGCATGGCGGACCCGGGCGTACCGCGCCAGGGCTACGCGATCCGGGACGGGGACCGGGAGATCGGACGCGTCACGACGGGGCTTTTCAGCCCGAGCACGGAGGGCTACGGGGGCATGGGCTACGTGGAACCGGCCTCCGCTCCGGCGGGCTCCCGCATCGAGGTCGTCATCAGGGATGCGCGCAAGGAGGCCCGGGTGGTCCGGCGCCCCCTGTTCCGCTCCCCCCACCTGTCCAGATAAAAGGAGAAGACATGGGATACCTCATCGACGAGAAGGCCAGGTACACGAAAACCCACGAGTGGGTGCGTCTGGAGGGCGGCGAGGCGACCGTGGGCATCAGCGACTATGCGCAGCACGGCCTCTCCGACGTGGTGTTCGTGGAGCTGCCCGCCGCGGGTTCGGCGCTGCGGAAGGCAAAGGCCTTCGCCACGGTGGAGTCCGTGAAGGCCGCCGAGGAGGTCTTCTCCCCCATCACGGGCACAGTGACCGTCGTCAACGCGGAGCTCTCGAAATCCCCGGAACTCCTCAACAAGGCCCCCTTCGGCGCGGGCTGGATGCTGCGGGCCAAGCCCGCGGACGCGGCGGAGCTGGAATCCCTGATGGACGCCAAGGCGTACGCCGCCTACCTGGAAAGCCTATGAGCTGGATCCCCAACACGGACGCGGACCGCACGGCCATGCTTTCCGCAATCGGCGCCGGGGACGTCGCGGAGCTTTTCTCCGACGTGCCCGCGGAACACCGCTTCCCCGCCCTGGCGCTCCCGGACCCGCTTTCGGAACCGGAGCTGATGGCCGAGATGCGGGCCCTCGCCGCCCGCAATGCGGCCTCCGCGGACGGGCCGTGCTTCCTTGGGGCGGGGGCGTACAGGCATTTCATCCCGGCGGCGGTCTCCTTCATCGCCGCCCGATCCGAGTTCGTCACCGCCTACACGCCCTACCAGCCGGAGATCAGCCAGGGCACGCTCCAGGCGATCTTCGAGTATCAGAGCCTGATCTCCCGCCTGACGGGCATGGACGCATCCAACGCGTCCCACTACGACGGAGCCACGGCCACGGCGGAGGCCGTGCTCATGGCGCTCCGCGTCCACCAGGGGAAACGGCGGAAGGTGCGGCTGTCCCGCACGCTGCACCCCCAGTACCGCGAGGTGGTGCGCACGTACCTCCAGGGCATGGACGTGGAGATCCGCGACGCGGACGCCGCGGACGGTGACACGGCATGCCTCGTGGTGCAGAACCCCGACTTCCTGGGCCGCATCCGCGCGCCGGACGCCATGGGGGACCTCGCGGCCGGGACGCACGCGGCGGGAGCCCTGTTCCTCGTGGCGGCCAATCCCATCGCGCTGGGGCTCCTCGAGCCCCCGGGATCGTATGGCGCGGACGTGACGGTGGGGGAAGGCCAGGCCCTGGGAGGCGGCCTCTGCTTCGGCGGCCCCTACCTCGGCTTCTTCGCCTTCCGCAGGGAGCTGATCCGCAGGTCCTCGGGCCGCATCGCCGGGGAGACGGTCGACCGGGACGGACGGCGCGGTTTCGTGTTCACCCTCAACACGCGGGAGCAGCACATCCGCCGGGAGAGGGCCACGTCGAACATCTGCACCAATGAGTCGCTGAACGCCCTCACGGCGGCGGCGTACCTCTCCTGCCTGGGCCGCGGGGGCCTCAGGGCCGTGGCGGAGCTCTGCTGGCACAAGGCGCACTACGCGGCACGCCTCCTTTCCGCCCTCCCCGGCTTCTCCGTCGTCGAGGGGCCCTTCTTCCACGAGTTCGCCCTCCGCTGTCCCGTGCCCGTGTCCGTCCTCAACCGGCGCCTCCGGGAGGACCATGGCATCCTCGGGGGCTACGACCTCGGCGGGGAGTATCCGGAGCTTGCGGGCCACATGCTCCTCTGCTGCACGGAGCTTACGAGCCGGGCGGACGTCGACCTCCTCGCCTCCGCCCTGAAGGAGGCCTCCCATGGGCATTGAACCCCTGATCTTCGAGCTGTCCTCCCCGGGGCGCAGCGGAGCCAGCCTCCCGGCCTGCGACGTTCCCGAGACCCCGATTCCCGAGGCCCTGCTTCGCCGGGAGCTTCCCCTGCCGGAGGTGACCGAAGTGGACGCGGTGCGCCATTTCATCAGGCTTTCCCAGATGAACTACGGCGTGGACACGGGATTCTACCCGCTGGGCTCATGCACGATGAAGTACAATCCCAAGGCCAATGAGGCCGCCGCCGCCCAGCCCGGTTTCCTCTGGCTGCACCCCCTGCAGGACCCCGAGTCCGCCCAGGGCGCCCTGGAGCTCATGCACCGCCTGCAGTCCTGGATCCGCGAGATCGGAGGATTCGCGGCCGTCTCCCTACAGCCGGCCGCCGGCGCCCACGGGGAGCTTGCGGGCATCCTCATCATGCGGAAGTGGTTCCGGGACCGCGGGGAGAGGGAGCGCACCCGCGTCCTCGTGCCCGACTCGGCCCACGGGACCAATCCCGCATCCTGCGCCATGGGCGGCTTCGAGGCCGTGGAGATCCCCTCGGACGCGCGCGGCAACCTCGACATCGCGCGCCTGAAGGCGGAACTGGACGGCCGGACCGCGGGGCTCATGCTCACCAATCCGAACACGTTGGGTCTGTTCGAGGAGAACCTGCCCGAGATCGCACGGCTCGTGCATGAAGCGGGCGGACTCCTCTACGGCGACGGAGCCAACTTCAACGCCCTCCTCGGCATCTGCAGGCCCGGCGCCATGGGCATCGACATCATGCACTTCAACCTGCACAAGACCTTCTCCACGCCCCACGGCGGCGGCGGGCCGGGATCCTGCGCTGTCGGCGTGAGCGCCCCGCTCTCGGAATACCTTCCGGGGCCCCTGGTGGAGAAGAGCGCGGAGGGGAAGCCCGGAGGGACTCCCTCCTACCGCCTCGCCATGCCCGGCCGATCCATCGGCCGGCTCAAGTGCTTCCACGGCCAATTCGCCGTGGCGGTGCGCGCCTACGCCTACATCCGCGCCCTCGGGGCCGCGGGCCTGCGGGCCGTGGCGGAAAACGCCGTCCTCAACGCCAACTACCTGCAGGAACGCCTCCGCGGCGACTATCCGATCCCGCACGGGGACCGCCGCTGCATGCACGAGTTCGTGGCCCAGGGCAGGATCGGGGGAGCCCCCGAGGTCCGGGCCCTGGACGTGGCCAAGCGCCTGATCGACTACGGATTCCATCCGCCCACCAACTACTTCCCGCTCATCGTGGCGGAGGCCCTCATGATCGAGCCCACGGAGACGGAGAGCAGGCAGACGCTGGACCGGTTCGCCGAGGCGATGTGCGCCATCGCCCGGGAGGCGAGAAGCGATCCGGCGCTGCTCCACGATGCGCCGCACGCCTCGCCGGTGCGGCGGCTCGACGAGGTGAAGGCCGCCCGGGAGCTGAAGACCACGGCGGGGGCTTGAGGCGCCTCGAGGCGGGGACGCGGGGTCCTGTCGGGCGCCCCGCGCGGAGACGATCGGCCTGTGGACGCGCGCCCACCCGATGGGTATCCTGGTTCCATGCCATTCACGTATCGCGACCCCTACGCCGGAGGCGGCGGGACCTGGATCCGGGGCAATTTCCATCACCACTGCAAGGAGCACTCCGGCTGCGCCAAGGTGCACCTCAGGGACGGCCTCGCCTATTTCCGCGCCGTCGGGGCGCGCTTCGTCGCGCTGACCGACCACGACCACGTCACGGACCCCGGGGAGGTCGGGGACCGGTTTCCCCAGCTCACCTTCCTCCGCGGATTCGAGTACAGCTCCAGCGAGAACATGCTGTTCATCGGGGAGGAGGTGCCCAAGCTCTACCGCCTGCCCATCCACGAGGCCCTGCAAAAGGCCGACGGCCTCCTCACCGTCATCTGCCATCCCCGGCCCTTCCTGGACAAGGAGTACTGGAGCCTGCCGCGGATCCTGGCCCTGCCGCGCAGGCCGGACGGCATCGAGGTGTTCAACGGCCATTATTCCACGGACAGGATGCGCCGCAAGGGCAGCAACCCCCTGTACGCGGACGTCTGGGACGATCTGCTTTCCCGCGGCTGGAGGATCTGGGGATTCACGAACGACGATTTCCACGAGCCGGAGGACTTCTCCAACGCCTTCAACATGGTCCGCGTGGAAGAACCCTCGGCCCGCGGCATCCTGGAGGCCGCGAGGTCGGGCAGGTTCTACGGCACGACGGGGCTGCTCCTGAAGGACCTGTCCTTCGACGGCACGGCGCTCTGCGTGGAGACGGAAACGCCTGCGGAAGGCCGGTTCGTCGGGCCGGGCGGAAAGGTGCTCTCCGGAGCCGAAGGGACGCGTTTCCGCCATGAACCCGCGGGGGAGGACTACGTGCGCTTCGAGGCCGAAGGGGCCAAGGGCAGGCTCTACCTTCAGCCGTACTTCAGGGAAGGCTCATAGCGGCCCCCGCTACGGGGGGCTCCCCTGCAGCGCGCCACGCACGGCGGCGCTGAGATCCGCCATGCTGAAGGGCTTGCGGAGCAGGAGGTCCCCTTTCCGCAGGCTCCCGTAGCGCTCGATGGTCTGCTCCGCGTAGCCGGACAGGAGCAGGACCTTGAGCCCCGGGGAGATCTCGGCCGCCCTGCGCGAGAGTTCGATGCCATTGAGGACCGGCATGACCACGTCCGCGATCAGGAGCCGGACCGATGCGGTCCGCTCCCGCAGGACCGTCAGGGCCTCTTCCGCGGTGCCCGCGCAGAACACCTCGAATCCCTCGTCCCGCAACATGGTGCTCACGATGCCCACGACGCTCTCCTCGTCGTCGACCACGAGGATGGAGCGGGCATCCGGGGTCCCCGCCGCTTCCGTCTGCGCGCTCCGGTCCGCCGGGGAGAGCTCCTGCGCGCGCGGCAGGAAGACCAGGAACGCGGTGCCCCGGCCCGGTTCGCTGCGGCAGAGGATGCGCCCGCCGTTCTGCACGACCATGCCGTATGCCGTGGAAAGGCCCAATCCGGCCCGGTGCTCCTTCGTGGTGAAGTACGGCTCGTAGAGGTGCTTCCTGACTTCCGGGCTCATGCCGCACCCCGTGTCGGCGATCTCCAGCACGACATAGTCCCCCGCTTCGACCTCCGGCCCCTCCTCCAGGGCCGCCGTGACAGTGCGGTTGGACGTCTCCAGGGAAAGCATGCCCCCGCGCGGCATGGCCTCCCGGGCATTGACGGCCAGGTTCATGAGGATCTGCTCGATCTGCGCGGGGTCCGCCCTCACGTTCCAGAGGTCCTTGCGGTAGAGGGGCACGAGGTGCACGTCCTCCCCGATGATGCGCCGCAGGATGCTGTCCATGGAGAAGACCAGGGAATTGCAGTTGACGGTCCGCGTCGCGGAAGCCTGCTTGGCGCCGAAGGCCTGCAGCTGCCCCGTGAGGGCGCCGGCGCTGCGCATCGCGCCGTGGATCGCCTGCAGTTCCTCGACCGGAACATCCCCGCGCGCGCGGCGCTCCAGGGCCTTGTCGACGTTGCCCTGGATCACGGTGAGCAGGTTGCCGAACTCGTGGGCCACCCCGACGGCCAGCCGGCCGATGGTATCCATCTTCCGGGACCGGAAAAGCTGTTCTTCCAGCCTCCGGCGGTCCTGCAGGTCGCGCCAGACCACCAGGACCGCCGGATCGTCCTCCCCGCCGTATCCCGTGCATCTGGATTCCACGGCGACATTGTTGCCCAGCACCGTGATCAGGTCGAATGTCACAGGGCCGTCGGAGAAGCCCGAGGCGGCCCGTTCGAGACCCGTCTTGAATAACTCCCGCCGGCCGGCTGGAACCATCTCGCACAGGTCGCGTCCCACCAGATCCTCGGGCAGGGCGGCCTCCAGCATTCGGCATGAAGAGGGATTCGCGTATTCGATTCGTCCGCCGCGGGCCAGGATCACCCCGTCGGTGAGAAACTCAGCGAATCGGCGCGTCTCCTCCATCTGATCGCGCACGTAATCATAATATCACGGTGCAGAGTGGAACACAAGCTCCACAATGTATAAAAAATCAGCCGACGTGCCCGTACAGGGTCCGGTTTCCCTGGCCACGGATGGGGACGCTGCCCACCCGGACGAAGGAACCCGCGATCTCACGGCTGTCCTCGATGCGGCGGTAGGCCTCCTCGGAGATCAGGAGGGCATGGGGATATTCCTTGGTGAGGGTCTGGATCCGGGAAGCGCCATTGATGCAGTCGCCGATGATGTCGAACTGGCTCCGCGTCCTTCCCCCCACCTCGGTGAACACGACATCTCCCGCGTCGATGCCGATCCCTATGGCGCGGAAGGCCGCGATCTCCCGCTCCGTCCAGGAGGCGATGAGGGCCGAGAGCTCCCTCAGCATGCATTCCCCGGCCAGGACCGCCCGGACCGCGCTCCGCCCGGTCGCGAGGGGGAAACCGAAGACCGCCACGATCTCGTCGCCCACGTACTTGTTGATGTAGCCGCCCTGCGCGGTGATGCAACGTTCCATAGCGTCCATGTACTCCGTCATCACGCGCGTGACGACGTCGGGGTCGGTGCGCGATACGAAGCCGGTGTAGCCCCGCACGTCGGAGATGAGGAGGGTGGCCTCCCCACGCAGGGGGGCGCCCCGCCCGTTTCCCCCCGAAATCCCCTCGATCAGCGCCGGATCGAATCCGACCGCCCGCCGTAGCCTGGCGGCCAGGACGACGCGGACGTTGACCCAATGCAGGATCAGCACGACCCAGAACCCCGTGAAGATCGGGGCGTAGCCCACCCACAGGTCGCGGAGGGAAAGCAGCGCCTGGGCACCGGCGAAGGCGGCCACGGGAAGGAGGACGATGAGGGAGGCCCTGAGGGCCCGTCGCTTCACCTCCATGGCGCAGGAAAGCAGGAGGAGGAAGCAGAATGCGATCACGGCATCGAGCGGCATGGACGCCCTGACGACGGGCCGGCCCGTCAGGACGGTCTCCGTGGCAAAGGCATGTCCCCAGACTCCCGGGAACCGCACCCCGAGGGTCACGGGCAGGGGGAACTGGTCATTGTGGTTCGCGGGGTCGTCGAGGCCAATGAACACGATGCGGTCCTTGAAGAAGGAAAGCGGCGTCTTCGCCGCATCGGCCAGCCTGCCCCCGGAGGCATGGTACACGTCGGCGAAGGAGAACGAGCGGAAATACCCGGCCGGTTCCCGGAAGTTGATCCAGAAGCCCGGACTCCGCGGCTGCCAGGCCCCCTCCGCGCCCTCCCCGACCGCCGTACGCCATGCGGAGGCAGCCAGGACCGAAAGCGGGGCGGACGAGCCGCCGTCGCGGATGGCGACGAACCTTGGAACTCCCGCCATGAGCGTGATCCGCAGGTCCGCCACGCCGCGCAGCGTGGAACGCAGCGGAGCCGGCGTCTTCCCGACGGTCAGCTCCCCCGCGATCACGTTTCCGGCCGCCCCGAAGGCCTCGGCCAGCCTCGCGTCGTAGAGTTCCTCCGTGTCCTCGAACATCGCGTCGAAGACGATGAGCGCGGCGCCCGCCTCCCGCAGCGCGTCGATCACGGCCGGATGGAACCGCCTCCACTTGATCCCCTGCGGCACGCCCAGCTCCGCGGCCGAGCGGGCGTCCATCCGGATGATGGCGATCCGCGGCGACTCCCCGTCCCGCGCACCGCGCGAGGCCAGGAGGAGGAAACGCGCATCGATGAAGAAACGTTCCAGCGCCCCTTCACCCCCGAAGGCCAGGATGCCGACGGCCAGGGCGGCGGCGATCAGGACCGCGTACTTGCGAATCGGGTACGGAATGCGCAGCGGGGAACCGCCCTTCATTGCGCCAGCGCCGCCAGCTCGCCCTCCAGGCCCGTGCCCCGGTACTTGTCCGCCGCCTCCCGCGCGACGCTGCGCGATCTCCCGGCGTCCCCCGACTCCTTCAGGGAGCGGCCCAGCAGCAGGTGGGCATAGGGCTGGTAGCCGTCCTCGACGCGGTCGGCCACCAGGGCTTCGAACAGGGGCACGGCGCGTTTCTCCTGGCCGAGGAGAAACCATGAGGACCCGAGCTGGAAGAGGAGGATCCGCCGCTCGCCGGCCGCGGGGGAAACCCGGGAGGCCCGCATCGCCTCGTAGGCGGGCGAAAGGGCCGCCGCGGCATCCCCGTAGTCCCCGATCTGGTAGAGGCAGGTCCCCTTCCAGAACGCGAGGCTCCAGGCCACGGCTGGATCGGCCGGCGGGGCGGCCTTCTCCAGCCGCGCCAAAGCGGAGACCCATGCGCCGCCTCCGATGTCGGCCCGGGCATCGGAGAGCAGCGTCGCGGCATCCGTCTCCTCCACGATCCACTCGTCATCCGCCGTCCCGTTTCCCACCTCCGCCGCCCTGCTTCCCAGAACGACCTCCTCGCCCTTCCTCTGGGATGGGGCGGAGAAGGACTGGATCAGGCTGCCGAGCGCGGCAAACCAGCCCAGGTCCCTCTTTTTCTGGGCGGCGGTCAGCAGATCCCGCAAGGCGATGGACGCACCGGGAGGGATCTGCTGGGTCCTTCCCTGGACTTCGATGGCCGCCCTGCCGTCGGGACCGGTCGCGATGGCGGATGCCGCGTACAGGACATCCCCCTTGATGGCCTTGATGAAGACGCCCTTCCCGAACGCGTCAATCCGGACGTCTCCTGAAATGTCCATGACGGAACCGACCTGTGGATCCGCCGGGAGGACGACGGCCATTGAGAATGCAAGGAGGAGAAGGAAGACGAAACGTTTTTTCATGACGATTCTCCATGGAAAACCAGCGTCCAGAATACCACACCGCGCAGGGAACCGCAATCCAAGCCCGAGAAACGGGAAAAACCGGCGCGAGTTGACAAGGAAGGGAACTGGATTCAAAATAGAGTGGGGAATCCGCTATAATGGAAAGGACGGAAGGGAAAAGAATCTCGCCGGCCGCCATCGCGCTCCGCGCGCTCCTCTTCGCCGCGGGGTACTTTGGATGCACCCTCCTCGGGAACGTCATCTCCTACGAGCCCGGAGTCGTCACGACATTCTGGCCTCCGGCCGGATGCCTCACGGCCGTCTTCCTCATGATGCAGCCGCGCCTGTGGCCCATCCTCCTGGCCGCCGCCATCCCGGCCAATGCGGCCGTCGACCTCCTGTACGGCCGTGAACCCCTCGTCGGATTCCTGTTCTGCATCGGGAATTCCATCGGCGCCATGGCCGGGGCTTTCGTGTATCGCCGCCTCTTCGGAGGCGGGCCACGCCTCACCGTCGTGAAGCAGCTCTTCGGTTTCCTGGCGGTCTCCGGCATCCTGGCCCCGCTGGTGGGGGCCACGGCGGGTGCCGCCGTCAGCGCCGTACGCTTCGACGGTTCCCGATTCACGGACGTGTGGGGCACATGGTGGTTCGCCGACGTACTGGGCGTCTTCGTCGTCACTCCCCTCTTCCTCGCGTGGATGCCCCGGGAGTCCCGGGAGCGCGGTCCCCGCCCCGGCGCACTGACGGTCCTCGAATCCTGCGCGGCCGCCGCGGGCCTCGTGATGTCGGCCGTGCTGGTCTTCACAGTCCCCGGCTCCCGGGCCATGGACCTGGAGTTCCTCGTGCTTCCCTTCCTCATCTGGTCCGCCCTGCGCCTGGACCTCCGCGTGACGACCCTCATGAACCTCCTCCTGGCGCTCATCGTCGTGTCCTGTACGGCCCGCGGCCTGGGCCCCTTCGCCGGCGGGGAGAATCCCGCCGCGTTCCGCCCCATGATCCTGCAGGCGTTCCTCTGCATCCAGGGCACCGTCGCGATCATCCTGACGGCGGTTCTGGAGGAACGGCGCAAGGCCATGGAACGCCTCTCGGCGAGCGAAAGCGACCTGGCGCTCGCGCAGCAGATCGGCGGCCTGGGAAGCTGGTCCGCGGACCTGAGCACCGGGGTCGTGCAATGGTCGCGCCAGATGCACGTGATCAACGGCACGGATCCGGACTCGTTCCACCCCCGGCTCGAAACCATGGCGGATTTCATGGATTCCAAGGACCGGACCGTCTTCCTCGACGCTTTCCGGGAAACCGTCTCGGGCGGCGCCTGCTTCTCCAGGGAATTGAACCTGCGGCGGCCCGACGGAAGCCTGAGGACGGTGCTCGTACGGGGAGAGGGACGGCCCGGCCCGGACGGACGGTTGGGCCATGTGGTCGGCACCGAGCAGGACATCACGGACAGGAAACACGCCGAAGAGCAGATGAACTCGCAGCAGAGGCAGCTGATCCAGGCGGACAAGATGGCCTCCCTGGGGGTCCTCGCCTCCGGCGTGGCCCACGAGATCAACAATCCCATCCATACGATCAAGTTGAACATGCAGCTCATCAGCGACGTCTGGGCCTCCCTCCTGCCGCTCCTGGACTCCTATTGCAATGAGAACGGGGATTTCCTGGTCGGCGGGCTGCCCTATTCCCAGACGCGCGCGGAGATGCCGGCCATCCTGAGCGGCATCGCGGAGGCCGCGGGGCACATCGAAAGCATCGCGGGGGACCTGAAGAGCTACGCCCGCGCGGATCCGACTCCGGTCACGATGGAGATCAACCTGAACCTCGCCGTCAAGGCGGCCGCCACGCTGGCGGGCAACTTCATCGCCAAGGCCACGGACCGTTTCCAGCTCGAACTGGCGGAATCCCTGCCCCCCATCCGCGGAAACATCCACAGGCTGGAGCAGGTGATCATCAACCTCCTCCAGAACGCCTGCCAGGCCCTCGAGTCCAAGGAACAGGCAATCCGCGTGCGCACCTCCTGCGATCCGGACGGCGGGCACGTGACGCTCACGGTGACCGACGGGGGACGGGGCATGAATCCCGAGGAACTGGCCCATATCAAGGAACCGTTCTACACGACCAGGCGGTCCTCCGGCGGCACGGGCCTGGGTCTTTCCGTCTCGGACCGGATCGTGGAGGAGCACGGCGGATGCCTCTCCTACGAGTCGGCTCCAGGCCGCGGCACCACGGCGGCCGTCCGCCTGCCCGCCGCAAGGAAGCCGCAAGGAGGTACGCCATGAACCCCGCATACGGCGCGGCCGCGGGAACGGCCGCGGAAGCGGTCCAGGGCGCCACCCCGTCGCCCGCGTTCTCCATCCTCGCGGTCGACGACGACGAGAACATCCTGCGCAGCGTCCGCACCACGCTGCAGACGGTGGGCATCACCAACATCCTGGTCTCCTCGGAGGCCCGCAGGGTTCCGCAGATCCTCGCCCGCCACGACGTGGGCATCATCATCCTGGACCTCGTCATGCCCGACATGGCGGGGCTGGACCTGCTCACCGAGCTGCGCCGGGAACGCCCATCCCTCTCCGTCGTGGTCGTGACGGGACGGACCGAGGTGGAACCGGCCGTGGAGTGCATGAAGGCGGGCGCGGCGGACTACCTGACCAAGCCGGTGGACAGGAACCGCCTGGTGGCGGTGCTCCGCCGCCTCGTGGAGAACGAGGAGCTGCGCAGGGAGAACGAGTCGCTGAAGGAGCACCTCCTCACGACATCGCTGCGCAATCCGGACGCCTTTGCCTCCATCGCGACCGTCAGCGCCTCCATGCTGGCCTGCATGCGCTACGCCGAGGCCATCGCGGGGACCTCGCAGCCCGTCCTGATCACGGGGGAGACCGGCGTGGGCAAGGACCTGTTCGCCCAGGCCATCCACGCCCTGAGCGGCCGCGGCGGGGAGTTCATCGCGGTCAATGGCGCGGGCCTGGACGAGTCCCTCTTCGCGGACGCCCTCTTCGGCCACCGCAAGGGGGCCTTCACCGGCGCGGAGAGCCCGTTCGGCGGTTTCATCGAACGGGCCGCCGGCGGAACCCTGTTCCTCGACGAGATCGGGGAGCTTCCCACTGTCTCCCAGGTGAAGCTGCTGCGCCTCCTGGAGAACGGCGAGTTCTATCCCCTCGGCTCCGCGGTGGCGCGCCGCTCCGACGCGCGCATCGTGGTGGCCACCAACAGGGACCTGGCGGCGGCCGTGGCGGAGGGCCGTTTCCGCGCCGACCTGTTCTACCGCCTCCGCACGCACCGCATCCATATCCCGCCCTTGAGGGAGCGCCGGGAGGACATTCCCGTCCTCGTGGAACGGTTCCTGCGGGATGCCGTACGGGATCTGGGGCGTCCCGTGCCCGTCGCCTCCCCTTCCTTCCTGGACCGTCTCATGGTCATGGATTTCCCTGGCAATGCGCGGGAACTGCGGTCCATGGTCTTTGACGCGGCCAGCCGCAGCGGGCCGCAGGACGCCTTCATGGAGCCCGATGTCAAGGCGGAAGACGGCCCGATCCCGGCGACGGTTTCCGCGGGCTTCACGGGCCGTCTTCCCACCATCCGCGAGAATACCGCGGCCTTGATCGAGGAAGCGCTGCGGCGCAGCGGCGGAAACCAGGCTGGCGCCGCGCACATGCTCGGAATCTCACAACAAGCCCTCAGTAAACGACTAAAGTTGAAAGCCGGCAAGGTTTCACATCCTGCGTCACAACCTGGGTTGTTGGAGCCCCAAGGCTGAGAAATCGACAAATAGCATTTAAACTCATATTGTATATATAATTATCTAAAAAATTCCCAAATGGTCCGATCCTTGCATTTATACATGTGTGATCGAGCCGATGGTGCGAGAAGAGACCATGGAGTGCACGCTCCCTTCAAAAATGGATGAGGCGATTCGCCTGATCGGCGAAGTGGACCGCTTCATCTGCAGGTTCACCGATAGGGAACACAGCGACCTGCTTCTGGTGCTCAGGGAGCTTCTCGACAACGCGATCACCCATGGAAATGGAAGCACGCCCGAGGTGCCGGTCCAGTGCAGGATCCGGCACATGAAGAATGGCGCATTCCAGATCACAGTGGAAGACGAGGGAATCGGCTTCGACTACAAACGGATAGACATGGAGCTGCCCCGGGATCCCCGCCATACCCGCAGCAGGGGATATGCCCTGATCAAGGCGTTGACCGAGCAGATCCATTTTAATGACAGGGGAAACCGGGTTTCCGTGGTGGTGTCCCTGCATTGACGTAGCGAAAAACGGGGTTGGGGGGCGGTATGGCTAGCGAGGTCCCCTCCCGCGCGGACGCCTGATAATCCGCCCCAATCCCGTATTTATATAGTAAAGAGGTTGTAATAATAAGAGGGCGAAACAACTTTTGTTGTTGTTTTTCATGCTTGCATGTGGAGTCAAAGATTGGTATGTTATTGATATGTAATAAGATATGGCTTCTGGTTCGCATGGCACCCTTTTTGCATAAACAAGATATGAATAGGGAAGCTTACTTGAGGAAGCCGGGTATGGAGGTGCGGATATGATGCGGACGTTGACGGCAAACGAGGAACAGGTCCTGATGGGAAAAGTGGACGGGGAAGAGTTGATCCCGGTGGAGATGTGGGAACGGATCGTTTCCCTGCTGCCGACACCGAAGCCAAGAAGATCCCATCATCCCGGCCGCAAACCCCTGGACAACCGAAAGGCACTGGCGGGCATCCTATACGTGCTCTGGACCGGCATCCCCTGGGATGCCCTTCCGACCCGTCTCGGCTGCGGGACGGGGCTGAACTGCCTGCGGCGCCTGCACGCCTGGCAGGATGAAGGGGCCTGGCCGAAGATCCGGGAAGCCATCGAGGGGGAATGGAGCGGCGTGCCCCGCTTCGATTTCGACAGGGCGGACGAGCACCGGTTCTTCCTGGAGGACATGCCCATCCACGCGATGCGCTCCACGGCCAGCCGCCAAACGGTCTGAGGACGCAAGGCCGGAAACGTCGGGCCGCCGCCCGCCTCCTTTACAACCCGCCGAAGCGGACGTAGGATTCCCTCAAGGCACATGCGCTTCATCCGTGTGACTGCGGAACAGCACGGCGAGAGGATCGTGGCCGTCGACGATGAGGAAAACACCGTCGGCCGGATCGAAGTCTTTCCGGGACACGACCCGCGGGGCGCCGTCTTCCACCTGGCGGCCATCGAGGTGCGGGAGGACCGGAGGGGCCGCGGCGTGGGCACCGCCCTCCTGAAGGAGGCCGCCCGCGCCATGGGGCGGGTGCACCGCCTCGTGTTCGACGTCTCGCCCCTCCTCACGCCGGACGCATCCCTCTTCATCACGCGCTTCGGCGCCCGCTACCGCTGGCTGGAGGGCTCGAGGACCCCGGACGGCAGGCCGTGGCCGGAATGCTCCTGCGAGCTGGATTTCGCGAACCCCCTGGAAAGGCCCCCGGACATGAGGGAGGGGGAAGCGGCGGAGATCTCCGTGCTCGACTGGGACGGGCCGCGGCCCATCCCGCGCCGCGGCGTCTCCTACCGGGGTCTCCACTCCGTGCTACTTCCCCCGATGGATCGGGAAGTCCTGGACCGCGCCGTGGCCGGAGTGCCCTCCATCCCGGAAACCATGACGGAAGTCCTGAGCGCCCTCCATCGCCACGGCTACGGGTTCATCTGGTTCGACAGGACAGTCTACGGAGGGCGTCCGTTCCACTATTACCTCATGCGCAACAGAATGGCCCTGTGAGGGCGATCAGATGATTTCCAGGCCGTCCCTGTCCGGCAGGGGCGGGAACGGGGCCGCGGGCAGCGTCTGGTACCAGTAGGCCACGGAGGCGATGTCGTCCTGCAATGGCAGGTACCTTCTCCCGCTCCTCCAGCCGAGGGCCTGGATGGTGACGCGCAGGTCCCTGCGGAAACGGACGGGATCCATGACGTGCCAGCGGTACAGTCCGAAGCGCGTCTGGGACTGATAGCAACCGTCCGGCCGGATGACCTGCGCCAGCCCCGCGTAGGGCGTCGTAAACTCCCGGTAGCGCTTCTGCCCTTCCTGCGTCACCTCGAAGTTGTAGGAGCCGCAAAAGTAGTCCTCGGTGCCCGTGCCGCAGATGGTCGGAAACTCCCCGTCCCCGTCCATGTAGAACTTGATCTCCCCCTCGCCCCACCAGCCGTTGTTGTTCACGCCCCAGGCCATGTAGGTGCCGACGTACTGGCCCCACCCCTTCACGCCGTCCAGGATGACGTACGCCTGCTTGTACGGCAGGGGATTCACGCGCCGGAACTGCGCGTGGAAATACGCCGCGTCCTCCGGGACCCGGGTCAGGGTGTAGTCGATCTGCCAATAGACCGTGGAAGGTTCCGCGGCGATGTTGGTCAGGGTGATCCGGCAGTGCTTGCGGAACGGCATCTCCCAATAGCAGTTGAAGGCCCTGCCCGGGTTCACGCAGACGGGAAGCGAGGAGACCTGGGCGTAGGCATTCCACCCGCAGGCGAAAAAATCCCCCACGGGGCACTCCACGGACGGGGATTCCTGGCCGTCCCAGTGGATGCGCAGGATGGAGGACCGCCAGTTGCCCGTCGGCGTGAGCCAGATGTGCTGTACGGCGCCGGGGCCTTCGATGTCCGCCAGGACCTGAGTGGCCCCGGCCGGCACGCTCACGGACGGGGAGATCTTCCATCCGACCCCCAGATCCCGAGCGCATTGGGCGCCCGTGCCCTCGTTCGCCATCCCCCCCCTGCCCTTCCCCCCCATGAAGTTCTCCGGGCTGACGGAACGGGTCTCCGCATCGGAGAGCCTGGAAAGCGTGCCCAGGCCCATGCCCAAACCATTGAACGACTCCATGACGACCTCCCGTGTGGCCGCCATGGTAGCGAAGGCGGCGCGGCAGGGCAAGGACGCGCCCCGGCTCGGCTTGACAATCGCGGACCGGCACCCCTATCGTTTGGGACCGGATCGTCGCCTCAATGAGAAGGACAACCGCAATCGCGCTCTCCCTCCTCCTCGCGGCCCTGGCAGCCGGCGCAGAGCCCGCGCCCGTCCCGGGCCGCGATGCGAGCCTGCCCGCCTCCGAGGTGAAGGACGCCTTCTTCGCCTACCTCCTGGGCGTCATCGTGAGGGACGGGGAGGCGCGGATCGAAGGGGAACTCCTGCGGGAAATCCTCGTCGAGTACAAGGCCGCCGTCTCCCTGGCCCTGGAGCGGATCGAGCTCATTTCCCTGTTTCCCGATCCGGCCGGCGGCGGCAATCGGATGGAAGTGAGCTTCCAGGGGGAGGTGAACATCCCCATCCCCTTCTCCTTCCTCGGCTACCATCCCGGCACCATCCACGCGAGCCCCACCGTGGCCTTCAGGGAACCGCGACCGGACAGGAAGGCGCCTCCGGCCGCGTCCCCGGCCTTCGAGTTCCGCCTCGTGGAGGGCGAGGTGACGCTTGACGTCGACGAGTGGCTGGACGCGCTCCTGGGGGATTTCCTGGACGATATCAGGCTGCGCCGCGTCGTGGTCTTCCGCCACGAAGGGGAATGGATCGGGCTCCTGGCCGGGCTGGGTCACAAGAGCCAGACGATCGCCGGCTACTTCAGCTTCACGAGAAACTGCATCGTCTTTCCCGTCCCCGACGGGCTTTCACGGCTTGGGATGTCGTTCCTTCGTCCGGCGCCGGGACGGTAGAATCCCGCGCCCATCCCTGATATAGTTCGCGCCCATGTCTTCCAAGCGCATTCCGTGGCCCGTCGGCCTGAACTTCTTCCTCCTGTTTTCCGCAAACGCGGTGATGGCGCCCTTCCTGCAGATCTTCCTGAAGCGGCAGGGCTTCTCCGCCTCCGAGATCGGCATTCTCCTGGGGATCTATGAGCTGGTGGGCGTCGCGGGGCCCCTGGTCATGGGAAGGCTGGCGGACCGCACGCGGCACTACAGGCTGTTCCTCTTCCTGTGCATCACGGGAGCGCTCGCGGCGTTCCTCCCCATGGAATGGGTATCCGGCATGGGGCCGATGTTCCCCCTGATCGCCGTGCTGGGATGGTGCTACAGGTCCTGCATCCCCCTGCAGGACTCCCTGGCCGGAAGGCTCCTCGAGGACCCCACCCGCCAGTACGGCAAGGTGCGCATCATGGGCAGCATCAGCTACATCCTGCTCCTCTCCTTCTTCTCCCTGAGCGGCGTCCTCGGCGGCTCCGCCACGAAGCCCATCCTCGTCGCGTTCTCCGTCTGCGCCGTTGCCACCGCACTCTCAGTGCCGCTTCTTCCCCGCGTGACGGCGGAGCGGGCAGCCTCCGCCTCCCGGGAGGAAAAGGGGAACCTGAAGGACTTCGACGCATCCTTCTGGACGGTCATCTTCCTGATCTTCCTGGCCCGCTTCGGCATGTCGGCGCATTATTCGTTCTTCTCCCTGTACCTGCAGCAGCAGCTGGGCGTCGGCGATGCCGTGGGTTTCGTATGGGCCATCGGATCCATCGTGGAGATGCCCATCCTCTGGTTCTCCGGAGCCCTGATCCGCAGGTTCGGCATCCGGGCGCTGCTCCTGGCCTCCCTGCTCGCCGTGTGCCTGCGCCTGGCCATCTACGGCCTCTTCCCTTCGCTTCCCGTGGTCCTGGCCGCGCAGGTGCTGCACGCATTCACCCTCGGGGTGCTGCTGTCCGTCTCGGTCGCCTTCGTCAACAGGAAGGTGCGGGACAGGAACCGCGGCCTTGGCATGGCCATCTACCAGGCGGTGGGCATCGGCCTCGCGGCCTTCCTGGGCAGTTCCATCGGAGGCTACATCGTGGAGCGTTCCGGGTTTTCCAGCCTGTTCCTCGGCTACGCGGTCCCTCCGCTGGCGGGCGCCGTCCTGCTGCTGCTGTCCTGGAAAAGGCTGGACGGCACGGTGGCCGCGCGGGACGGAACCGGTCTATGATCGGGGCATGAGCATCCGAATCGCATGCGGGCAGTTCCGGGCCGCCGCGGGGGACGCCGCGGCCAATGCGCGCACCATGGCCGTCCTGGCGCTGGAGGCCGCGAAGACGGGCGCCGGCCTCGTCGTGTTCCCCGAGCTGGCGCTGACCGGGTATCTGGCCCCGGAGCGCATCCCGCCCCTCGCCGCCCGCATCCAAGGTCCCGAGGTCGCCGCGGTCCGCACCGCGGCCCGCGCCGCCGGCATCGGACTCGCCTTCGGATTCCCGGAGCTCCTGGAGGACGGCACGAGGCGCAACAGCATGGCCCTCCTGGACGGGAACGGGGAGGTCCTCTGCCTCTACCGCAAGACGCATCTCTGGGACACGGAACGGCTCTGGGCGGTCCCCGGGGAGGGTTTTCCCACGGCTTCCTTCCAGGGCGTCCGTTTCGGCATGTGGATCTGCTACGACACGCGCTTTCCCGAGTGCGCCCGCTCCTACCTGCTCGCCGGCGCGACCTGCGCCCTGGTCTCCACGGCCTGGCTGGGTCCCGCGGAGGAATGGGAGCTGGCGCTACGCGCCCGCGCCATGGACAACGGCATGTTCGTCGCGGGCTCGGCCCTTCAGGGCGGCTCCTTCCACGGCGGGAGCCTGATTGCGGACCCGCACGGCAGGATCCTCGCTCGCGCGCACGAAGGGTTCCAGGGGGTGATCACGGCCGACTACGACGAAGGGCAGATCGCCTCCTTCCGCGCGCGGCTGCCCCTGGCGGAGCACAGGAGGCCGGACATCTACGTCCGTTGACGCGCGTCCGCTTCAGGGGACCTTGCGGGCGATGCGCATGAGCTGGGCGACCAGGTCCTGGGCCTTGCCGCTCGCCTTCAGCAGCTCCGCCGTGAATTCCTCGAGCGCCGTCCTGTCCTCCAGCGAATCGCGGGCGAGTTCCGAGTAGCCGAGGATGGCGGCCAGCGTGTTGTTGATGTCGTGCGCGATCTTGCGCACCTCCGTGCGGAACGGATCGCTCGCGGCGGGGCGGACCAGCACGGCGACGCGCAGGCCCTCCTCCACGGCCAGGACGTTCAGGCTCAGGACGGCCTGGAACAGGGAGCCGTCCGCGCGACGGGCGTCCAGCGGGAGGGAGCCGGACGGGCCGCCTCCCAGAAGCGCGGCGAAGGCGTCGGCCAGGCGCTGCCGCGCCCCGCCGTCGAGCAGGAGGTAGATCGGGCTGCCCTGGACGGCGGCCGACGCGTGGCCGAACAGCTGTTCCGCCGCGGAGGAGAACATCTGGATCCGTCCCTCGGCGTCCGCCAGGATCACCGCCTCGCCGCTCAGGGCGAAGAGGCTCCGGATGCCTTCCCCGCCCCGCCGCAGGAGCCGGGCGGCATCCCGGGCGCTCCCCGCGGCCTCCAGGGCCGCCTCCAGGACCTCGTCGGGGCATGAGGCGGGCAGGAGGCCGCAGGCGCCGGGGACCGCCGCCATGGACGGGGTCCCGTCCGCGGAAAGGATCTCCAGCAGCGCGGCGTCATAGTCCCCGGCCGGGGAAGGGGACGATTCCAGCACGGCATGGCCCAGGCGTTCCAGGCGGGATTTCCACCCGGCGGCATCCTCACGCCGGGCAAGGAGAAGAATCCGTTTCGTGTTTTTCATTCCAAGACCCGACGCCATGCTACCCATGGCGACACGGCGCTGTCAATGGACCGGCCGGACCTTGACACGCCGCGCCGTTCCCGATATCGCTGATGAGGTGGCACGCACGCGGCCGCAGAGGGGGCGGAAGCCTGCGGAAACGGACTTGGCGGCTCCCCTCACCGCCTACCTTTCGGAAAACGGATACACGGTCCGCAGCGAGGTGCACGGCGCCGACATCGCCGCGGTCCGCGGCGAGGAACTCGTCGTCATCGAGATGAAGCTGGCCCTCAACCTGACGGTCGTGGCGCAGGCCGTGAAACGCCAGAGGCTGACGGACACCGTGTACGTGGCGGTCCCGAGGCCGCCCAACGTCTCACGCTGGCGGCGCACCACGCGCGCCGTGCAGCACCTCCTGCACCACCTGGAGCTGGGACTCATCTTCGTATCCCTCGTCCCCGGCAAGCCGCCCGTGGAGGTGGTCCAGCATCCGCTGCCGTTTCAGCGCCGCAAGCTTCCCAAGCGCCGCCGGGCCATGCTCACGGAGATCGGCAGGCGCACTGGGGACTACAACACGGCCGGAAGCCATGGCCGCAAGCTGGTGACGGCCTACAGGGAGAACGCCATCCAGATCGCCTGGTGCCTCCACGAGAAGGGTCCCATGTCCCCGGCGGACCTGCGTCGGCGCGGCACCGGGGCCAAGACGCATTCCATCCTCTACAACAACGTGTATTCCTGGTTCCAGCGCGTGGACACGGGAATCTACCAGCTCACGGCCCGCGGGAAGGAAGAGCTCGCGCTGTACCCGGAGCTCGTGAAGCATTACGCGGCACTGCTCGCGGACGGCGCGGCGCCCGCCCCCAAGAAAGGAAGGAAGTCATGAAGACGAAAGTCGCTTTCATCGGATTCCGCCATCCCCACATCTGGGATGTGGTGGACAGGATGCGGAACAGGCAGGACGTGCAGATCGTCGCCTGCTGCGAGGAGGACGCCGCCGCGCGCGAGGCCGTGGCCCGGGACGGCAGGGTGAAGATCACCCACACGGACTACGGGAAGATGCTGGAGGAGGTCGACTGCGAGGCCGTGGTGGTGGGCGACTGGTTCGGCAAGAGGGGCCGGATCGCCGTCGATGCCCTGCGGATGGGCCGCCACGTGCTCTCCGACAAGCCGCTCTGCACCTCGATCCAGGAACTGGACAAGATCCAGAAGCTCTCGCACGACGGCACATGCGTCGTAGGCATGATGCTGGACCTTCGCGACTCGGGCGTCTTCATCGGCCTGCACGACCTGGTGCGCCGCGGCGCGATCGGGGAGATCCGCGCCGTCTCCTTCGGCGGCCAGCACCCGCTCCTGCCGGATTCCCGGCCGTCCTGGTACCACGAGGAGGGCAGGCAGGGCGGGACGATCAACGACATCGCCGTGCACGGCATCGACGCGGTCTCCTGGATCACGGGCCTGGGCTACCGCCGCGTGGTGGCCGCGCGCGTCTGGAAAAGCGGCCCTCCCGCGGGCTCCCACCTGCTCAACGCGGGGCAGTTCATGCTGGAGATGGAAAACGGGGCGGGCCTGGTGGCCGACGTCTCCTACCTCTCCCCCGACAGCCAGGGCTACACCCTCCCGATGTACTGGCGCATGACCTTCTGGGGCGGCAAGGGGGTCCTCGAGGCGGGCCTCACGTCCAAGGAGATCACGATCTGGCGTGAAGGGGAAAAGACGGGGTTCGCCATCCCTCCGGCGGAGCCGCGCCCGGGGGGTTACCTGGAATCCTTCCTGCACGCGGTGCGCGGGGAGGACGGCGTCCTTATTCCGTCGGCCGACGCGTTCCTCGCCAGCCGCATCGCGCTGAAGGCGCAGGAGGCGGCGGACAAGGGGCTCTGCGGGGTCATCCTGTAGAGATCCGGACCCACTCGACGTCGGTCACGTCCGTTTCCGGACCGGCATAGTAGACGACGAGGACGTCCCCGCCCGCGAGTGGGGCGGTGGCGGGCAGGCCGATGGAGAACCTTCCCATCTCCGCCCAGGCGTCCCGCATGGCTCCCTTGCGCTCCGTCTGCGTGCCCTCCCCGCCATAAAGGACCAGCTCCGTCTCCGCGGGGAAGCTCGCGCCTCCGTCGGCGCTGGCCCGCATCTTGATGAGCGGAGCGGCCGTCCGGTCCACGTAGACCAGGCCGATCCTGCCGTCCGCGAGGGTCACCGGCTGCGCGGGCTGGCCGGGCACTCCCGTATCCCAGAGCGCGGACCAGGTCCTGCCGCCGTCCGCCGACCGGCGGGCGTGGATGTTCCTGTAGACCGCCGCCTTGTTGTCGTAGGTCCAGAACGCGTCGAGGATGCTCCCGTCGGCGAGCACGCCGGGCCTCTGGTCCCAGTAGAACATCCGGTTGGAGGGGTCATTGCCGGCCACCGAGAGCAGCGGCCAGGTCCTTCCCCTGTCCCGCGAGAACATCAGGATGGAGGAGTGCCTCCAGGGCGTGCCGTCGTCGAAATGTTTGTTGAGTTCGAACTGCGCCGCCCATGTGCCGTCGGGAAGGAGGAGCGCGGGACCCGTCGGCGGGGTCCACATCTGGATGGGATTCACGTCCATGAGCGCGGGCTCCGACCAGCTTTCCCCGCCGTCCGTGGAGACGCTGTGGAAGAGCCTGGATTCCAGCAGCCCGTCGTTCTTCTCGTTGAAGAACGGCAGGGACGGATCCGAGGCGTCCACCCAGAGGAGGGTGACGAGCACCTCGTCGCCCCCGAGCGGGGTGGGATAGACCGAACGGAACACGCCGCGCTTTCCGTCCAGGACCGGGGGCCGCAGCGGCTCGAAGGGCTCCCGCCACCTCCGCCCCTGGTCGTCGGACCACGTGAGCATGGCCCGCTGCCCCTCCACGGCGGGCTTGGTGGGGGCCGCGCGGTATCCGCAGAGCCAGCGTCCCGAAGGCAGGCTGGCGACGCCGGGGAAGGCGCAGCTGGAGGCGGGGGAACCCTTTTTCCCGCGGACCACGGTTCCGCGGTCTACGATCTTCATGCCGGGGAGGATAGCACGGCTTGCGGGCCCCGGCCAACACCCGGCCCTTCTACAATGCCTTCTGCAGGAACCTGTTGAGGCGCTTCACGAAACCGGCCGGATCCGCGATCTCTCCGCCTTCCACCAGAAGCGCCTGTTCCAGAAGCAGGCGGCTCGCGTCCGCCACGATCTCCTTGTCCTCGATGCCTCCGAGCCTTTCCACGATGGGATGCGTCGGGTTCACCTCCAGGATGGGCTTGATGTCCGGCAGGTTGGCATTGCCCATGGCCTTGAGCATCTGCCTCATCTGCAGGGAGGGATCGTTCTCGTCCAGCACGATGCAGGAGGGGGAGCCTCCCAGTCGGCTGCTCGCCCTCACGTCCTTCACGTCCGCGCCCAGGGCCTCCTTGATCCTCTTCACCACGGGCTCCGCCCTGCGCTCGCTCTCCTTGTCCGCGTCCGTCTTGAGGTCCTCGCCGGCATCGGCGCGGTTGACGGCCTTCAGCTCCACGTCCATGTACTTGCCGATGGACGGGGCCACCAGCTCGTCGATCTCGTCGTCCATGACCAGGACTTCCAGGCCGCGGGCCTTGTAGGCCTCCAGGAGCGGGGAGCCGCGGAGGCTCGCTTCCTTCCCTCCCGTGACGTAGTAGATGGCCTTCTGGTCCTTCTTCATGCGGTCCTTGTATTCGAGGAGGCTGGTCCAACCCTCCACGGATGTGGACTTGTACCTCAACAGGTCCAGCAGCAGGTCCTTGTTGCCGTAGTCCTGCAGCACGCCCTCCTTCAGCACCCTGCCGAATTCCGCGTAGAACTTCCCGTACTTCTGCCTGTCCGCGGCCATGCCGGACAGTTCCCCCAGGATCTTCTTCACGGAGGCGCCGCGGATGTTTGCCATCACGCGGTTCTGCTGCAGGATCTCCCGGCTCACGTTCAGGGGGAGGTCCTCCGAGTCGATGACGCCGCGCACGAAGCGCAGGTAGACGGGAAGGAGCTCCTTCTCGTCCTCCGTGATGAACACGCGCTTCACGTAGAGGCGCACCCCCGCCGTATAGTCGTAGCGGTACAGGTCGAACGGCGCCTTGGAGGGAAAGTAGAAGAGCGTCGTGTACTCCAGGGCCCCCTCGGCGAAGGTATGGACCCAATGCAGGGGCTCCGCATCGTCGTGCGTCAGGGTCTTGTAGAACTCCTTGTAGTCCTCCTCCTTGAGCTCCGCCTTGGGCCGTTTCCAGAGGGCCAGGGCCGAGTTGACCTGCTCCGACTTCTCCACCCTGCCGCCGTGCTCCCCCTTCTCCTCGTAGTGCAGGTGGATGGGGAAGGCGATGTGGTTGGAATAGCGCTTGATGATCCCGTCGATGCGCCAATGGTCGGCGAACTCCCGGCCCGCCTCGTTCAGGAAGAGGGTCACCGTGGTGCCATTGCCGTCCCGTTCCGCTTCCGTGATCTCGTACTCCCCCTTGCCGTCGCTCGTCCAGCGCCAGGCCTTGGCCTCCCCGACCCTGCGGGAGACCACCTCCACCCTGTCGGCCACCATGAAGGCGGAATAGAAGCCCACGCCGAACTGGCCGATGAGGTTGGAATCCTTGCGCGCGTCCGCGGACAGCGCCTGGACGAACTGCCGGGTGCCGGAGCGGGCGATGGTCCCCAGGTTCTCCTCCAGCTCCTTCTCGTTCATGCCGATCCCCGTGTCCGACACGGTGAGTGTCTTGCCGTCCTTGGCGTCGTAGGAGACGTCGATGCGGGGCAGGAAGGGCAGCCCCTTGAACTCGTCATCGGTGAGGGTGAGGTGCTTCAGCTTGTCCAACGCATCGGATGCATTGGAGACCAGCTCCCGCAGGAAGATCTCCGTGTTCGAGTAGAGGGAATGGACGATCAGCTGCAGAAGCTGGTTGACTTCGGTCTGGAACTGGTGCTTCGCCATGAAGGGACTCCTTGATTTGGAGCAAAAGGTACTAACAACCGGGCAGGACGGCAAGCGGAAGCACGCGGTTGACAGTCCTGAGCCGTGCCCGTAACTTGTGCGGGAAAGGGGGGAACCGCATGGACGCGCACGAGTTCTTCTATAGGTTGACGCCCGATGTCGTCCTGGATGCCGCGGAACGGGCCGGCTTCACGCCGACCGGCACCCACATGCAGCTGAACTCCCTGGAAAACCGCGTTTTCCGCGTGGACAGGGAGGAAGGCGTCCCCCTGGTCCTGAAGTTCTACAGGCCCGGCCGATGGAGCCGGGAGACCATCCTGGAGGAGCACGAGTTCCTCTCGGACTGCCTTGCGGCCGACATCCCCGTCTGCGCGCCCATCGCGCTCCCGGACGGCGGTACGCTCATGGAGACCGACGGCATCTTCTGGGCCGTTTGGGAACGCGCGGCCGGCAAGATCCCCGACGAGTTCTCCGACAGGACGTTGGGGATGGTCGGCCGTGCCGTCGCCCGCATCCACGAGATGGGCGCCTCCAAGGCGGCTCCGCACCGTCCCGTCCTCACGGCGGAGACGTTCCTGCGGGAACCGCTCCAGTACATCCTGTCGGAGAGCCTGATCCCCGGGCAGTTCGCGCCCCGTTACCGCAAGGCCACCCTGGAGGCGGCGGAAGCCCTGGACAGGTCGCTGGAAGGCGTTCCGGTCCACCGCATCCACGGCGACTGCCATTGGGGCAACCTGCTCCTGGACGCATCGGGAACGCTGCGGTTCCTGGACTTCGACGACTTCCGCATCGGACCGGCGGCGCAGGACATCTGGATGATCGCCCCTGCCGTGGATGCGCGCGGCATGGAGCAGCGTGCCCTGCTGCTCGCCGCCTACAGGGAAATCCGCCCGTTCGAGGACCGCTGGCTGGATGCCGTCAACCCGCTTCGAGCCGCGCGTTTCGTGCATTACGCCGCATGGATCGCCCACCGGCGCGATGATCCCGCCTTCCGACAAGCCTTCCCGGATTTCGGCACGGAGGAATACTGGGAGACCGAGACAAGGGACCTGGAGAACCTGGTCCGTGACGGCTTCTCCCCCGCCCTGCTGCCCAATCGCCCGTCGGACAAGGAGCTGGAAGACATCTCCAGGCTCACGAAGAAGGACTACTTCTGGGACCTGGAATAGCGCGCTCCAGCGCCCTGTCGAGGGTGGCCTTGAGGTCCGCCACCGTGTACGGTTTGGCCAGGATCTCCAGGAATCCATAGGAACGGTAATCCGCGGACTCCGAATAGCCGCTGGAGACGATGGCCCGCACGGCGGGGTCCAGCTCCCTGAGCTTCGCGATGGCCTCCTTGCCGCCCATGCCGCCGGGAACGGTCATGTCCATGACGACCAACGCATAGGGGTTCCCGTCCGCCCGGGCCCGTTCGTACTCCGCGACGGCCGCCGCCCCGTCCGTGACGGTGACCGCCTGGAAGCCCAGCCTGGAAAGCATCCGGGCAAGGACTCGGGACACGATCTCCTCGTCGTCCATGACAAGCACGCGGCCGCTGAGCGTTCCCTGCGCCATGGATTCCCCTCCTTTCCGCTCCGGCACGGCATCCGTCGCGGCCGGCAGGAGCACGGTGAACACGGATCCCCTGCCCGGCGTGGACCGCACGGAGATCCGTCCATTATGGCGCCCCACGATCGAATGGCACACCGCCAGACCCAGTCCGCGTCCCTTGGCCTTCGTGCTGTAGAACGGGTCGAAGATCCTGTCCAGCCTGTCGGCCGGGATGCCCTCCCCCTCGTCCGCCACGGTCAGCTCCACGTAGCGCCCCGCGGCGAGGAGCGGCACGGCCCCCGGCGCGACGTCGACCGTGGCGCCGCCCACGCGCACCACGCCCCCCTCCGGCATGGCCTGTACGGCGTTGATCACGAGGTTCTGGACCACCTGTCGGATCTGCTGGGGATCCACCATGGCATACAGGGGGACGCCACCGTCCTGGTACAGGCATTTCACGCTTGTCCCGCGCGCGGCGAAGACGGCCTGCTCGCGGAGGATCTTGCCCACGTCCTCCACCTGCCTGACGGGTTCCCCTCCCTAGGCGAAGGTCAGGAGCTGCCGGGTCAGGGAACGCGCCACGCGGCAGGACTCCTCGGCCTCCCGCAGGAGCTGGCGGCGGTCCCCCTCCTCCCCGAGGCCTTCCATCGCCAGGGAGATGTTTCCCATGATGCCGGAGAGCTGGTTGTTGAAATCGTGGGCGATGCCCCCCGCGAGCGTAGCCAGGGAATCCAGCTTCTGCAGATTCCTAAGGGCCTCCTCGGCGTGCAGCCTGTCGGTGATGTCGCGGATCGCGGTGACCCTCACGTCGCGTCCCCGAAAGACGAAGTGCTTGGAGCGCATCTCCACGTGCAGAAAGGAGCCGTCGCTGCGGACCAGCCGGCTTTCATAGGCGCGCTCGTCGCGATCCTGGCTCTTCCGCCGGATCGCCTCCTGATCCACGGGTATGGCGAAATCCACGCTATGTCTGCCGATCATCTCCTCGAGGCGGTATCCCAGCAGCCGCAGCGTCTGCGGGGTGACGTCGATGAGGATCCCGTTTTCGCTGATCGTGAGGGCGTCGAAGGCGGACTCCACGAAAAACCGGTAGCGTTCCTCGCTCGCGCGCAGTTCCTCCTGCTCGTGGACGCGGTCCGTGATGTCCCGGATGGATTCGATGGCCCCCGTGACCCGGCCCATGCCGTCCACAAGGAGGCTCGCCTTGCCCCAGAGGAAGGTGTTTTTCCCCAGGAGATCGGGGATCCAGGTGTCCGCGATCAGCATGCCTTCCTGCCGTCTGAGGCCCTTGCCGTACTCCCTCTCGATCTGCTCGTCCGGCAGACGGACCAGGTCGACCAGGATGGGCCGGCGGGTTCCGTAGAAGGGGATGGCGTACTCGTAGTTCCCTTTGCCGATCATCTGACGGGCCGATGCGCCCGTCATCTCCTCGATGGCATGGTTCCATGCGGTCACCACGCCGTCCGCGTTGATGGCGAAGGTCGCGTCCGGAAGGAAATCGATGATCTCCGCGAACCGCATCTCCGTCTCTCGAAGCAGCTTTTCCATCCGCTTCCTGTCGGTGACGTCGATCATGCCCACGATGGCGGTGGGGGACGGTTCGGCGGCGGCGGGCAGGAGCGCCTGGATCAGGAGGAAAAGCTCCCTGCCTCCCGGGGTCCTTGCCGAGGTCTCGAACCGGATTTCCCGCCGCCCTTCGACGAGGGCGGCCATGAGCCTGCGGCAGATCTCGAGGCCCGGCGCGTCGGGATCGGAATGCATGCGGGCGGAGAGGTTTTCCCCGCCGTCGGCCTCGAAGAGGCGCAGCGCTGACTCGTTGACATCGACCAGGGACATGGACCGGGCCGCTTCGAGCAGGAGTCCCGGGTGCCCGTCAAAGTGCGCCGCGAGGTCGGCCCCGGAGGGCCATGACGCCACCGCGGACTGCAGCCCGCGGACGTCCACCTCCCAGAGTGGAACCACGGATTGTCGAAAGAGGCGCCGATCCGTCCACATGACATCGCCAATGTACTAGCCGATTCCGACCCGCTTCAACTGCCCGGGCTCAGGGAAGCGGGATGCGCCGGCGTGCCGCGCGTCACTCCTTGCGGGGCCCGATGACGGAAACCCACCGAACCCTCAGGATCAGGACGACCGCGATGAGGGCGGCCGCGTAGTTCGAGAAAAGGTTGCCCCAGAACACGGCGTAATAGCCCAGGACACGCTCCGTCGCGAGGATGAAGAGGTATCGCAGGAACCAGATGCGCAGGATCCCGAGCGCGAGCGGCACTTTCGTGCGGCCCAGGCCGATGAAGGCGCCCTGGATGTTCATGCACACGCCGAAACCGATGACCGAATAGATGTAGATGTGCAGCGCACGGGTGGCGATCTCGAGCACATCGGTCTCCCGGGTGAACAGGACGGTGAGATACGGGGAAAGCGGCAGGATCAACGCGATGACGGCGGCGCCGGTCAGCGCGCTGAGGAGGCATCCGAAGAGGCAGGACCGTTTTGCCTTAGCCGGGAGCCCGGCGCCGACGTTCATGCTCACCGTCATGGTCACCGCGGAGCTGAAGGCCGAGGGCAGGTTGAAGCACAGGGACGTGATATTGTTCGCGATCCCCTGTCCGTTCAGCACGATGGGGCCGTACTTCTGCGTCTCATTGTTGATGAGGTAGAAGCCGAGGTTGAGCAGGAACGAGTTGAGCATGGCGGGGAAGCCGGTCTGCGCGAGCTGTTTCACGATCGACGGATCGAAGCGGAAGCCCTTCAGCTCGAGGCGGTCCGGGCCGTCCTTCACGAACAGCTCCTGGAACATCCAGACGGTGATGACGACATTGGACAGGAGGGAGGAAAGGACGCAGCCGACGATGCCGAGGCGCAGCCAGAAGAGGAACACGAAGTTGAAACAAACCTTGAGGACGAGCATGAGGACCATGCGGATGAAGGGGGACTCCGGCGAGCCGTTCGCGTTCTTGATCCCATTGTAGATCGATTCCATGAAGGAGAAGGGAAGGACGAGCGCATAGAGCGACAGGTAGAGGAACACCTCATGGGAGATCTGGGGATGGACGGAACGGGAAATGAGGAATCCGGCCGCCAGGAGAAGAGGCGCGGAAAGCCAGCCGCAGATCGTGCCGGCGACCACGATCTGCGCGGCGGTGCGCTTGGCGTCCGCGAAGTTCCCCCTGCCGTTGAGCTGGCCGATGATGGCCATGGCGGCGACGCTCAGGCCCTGGGCGAACGCGGTCATCATCTGGACCACGGGGACGCTGAACGTCACCGCGCTGGCCACCAGGGTGCCCGCCAGGTTATTGATGAACAGGCCGTCCATGAGGGGCATGAGGGCCTGTACGGCCCCGAGCATGAGGGTGGGAACCGAGAGGAACAGGATCGTGCGCAGGATCGGGCCGTTCAGGATGAGGTCGCGGCGTTGCTCCGTGGAACGATGCAGGAAGGCCGGATGCATGCATAGTGATAATCCAAAGCCGTGGAAGGCACAATCGGGTGGACCGCGGGAGGCGGACGGACCCACGGTTCCTTGCCCAGGCCGCCCGCAGCGCGTATAATGGCCCCATGATGCACGGGAAAAGCGGCCTCGGAAGGCTCTCCGCGGCCATGCTCGTTCTGGCGATGCTGTTGCCGTTCGCCGCCCAGCCTGCCTTCGCCCAGAAGACCAAGGGCAAGAGCAAGGGCCAGGGACAGCCGGCCGCGTCGAGCGAATCCACGGTGAAGCCGGCGGTCCAGGCGGCCGTTTCCGCGGATTCATCGGCGCAGCGCGCCGCCCATCCCCCCCTTTCCGTGCCGGACCAGAGGGTTTTCAGCTTCGTCTCCCAGCAGAAGGCCGTCCTTCCCGGCCAGAGCCAGGAAAGGCAGGGAAACGGGTCCGCCGGACCCATCAAGGACGCCGACAGGATCGGGGACTTGGCGGTCGTCTCACTCTTCTACCAGAACTCCTGCTACACCGACGGACGCTACAACAACAACGACTTCCCCGTGGAGCGCGGCTACGTGACGGATGCGGGAGGCTCGGCACGCTTCCCGGCGTTCCGGGTCTCGCCTCCGCAGAGGAAGTTCACCAACTTCCTGGCCTCCAGGCACGCCCTTTCCTACCGTTTCGCTTCCGCGGAAGACTACACGGTGTATCGCCTTTCCCAGGGCCTCGTGACGCCGGCGGTGCGCATCCCCGCGGGCGGCATCAAGGCGGGGGCGGACACCCTGATCAGGGAACTGACGGTGAGCGAGCTGGCCGCCTCGGAAACCTACGTGTTCGTGCCGGACTCGAAGGGCCTGAGCGCCTTCACGGCCGTGGCCCCCGGCGTGGAGGCCGCCCGGGTGTGGAAATCGGACGCATTCTCCCTCTTCCAGTTCAACTACCGGCTGAAGGCCTCCTTATTCGACACGGATTCCGGCTTCCCCTACGGGCCGGCCAGCCACCAGAACTGCTACAGCTACAGGAGGCAGTTCTACGGGGTGACGGACGCGGCCGGCGCTCCGGGCGTCGTATGGCAGGACACGGCAAACCTCACGGTGTCCGTCACGTGGTTCGGCGCCGGGCTCCAGACGCCGAACACCGTCGCCCTGGCCAACGAGAGGAAGGAGCTCCTGGGCGCCGCCTGTTGCGCGCCCGACGGGACGCTCTATTACCTCACGTTCGAGGCGGGAAGCGGCGTCCAGGACGGCCGGGCGCGGACGATGGGCGTCTACAGGGCCGGCGCCGACGGGAAGCCCCTCGCGTCCGGCAAGCTGGACACGTCCGCCGCCGGGTTGAACGCGGTCTCCTTCGGCGACTACGTGACCAGCATGGCGTGGTCGGACGGCAGGATCGGCGTGATGTGCGGGCGGACCATGCATCGGAGCGCGGACGGCCTCAACCATCAGGGGGGGATCGCCTTCGTTCTGGACGCCGGCACCCTCGCGCTGATCAGGAACCTGGGGCAGACGTCCGGACACTCCTTCGACAGCGTGATCACGGCGGAGAAGGACGGCTGGTTCAGCGGCGTGGACCTGGGGGACAACTATCCGCGCGGAATCAACCTGAACCGTTTCGACGGGGCGGGGAAGAAATCCGCGGTCGTCTACACGTTCAAGACGGAGCACGGAAGCACGCCGGCAAGCTCCGCGGGCAGGACGTATCCGGCCTACGCGGAGATCAGCGGCGGCGGGAAGACGTTCTACAAGTGGTCCAACGACAACCGCACGTACACGGAGCTCGGCGGCCTCGTGAAGGGCGCCGAAGGCTACACAGTCGTGTTCGCGGGAGAAGCCTCCCCCGAGGGCAGGTGCCTGGACAACGCGAGGACGGGGAGCTACCTGGTGGATCCGCGCAACGTCGGGGTCGTTCTCGTCCGCGAGGATTTCTGGAACGTGGCGGGGCTCAAGGACACCCTGATCCCCCCCGGCCTCGTGCTCACCAAGGGCGTCGAGGAGAAGGGCGGATTCTACACCTTCGGCGGCACCTGGAGCCCCCAGAACGACAGCGGCGTCGTGTGGCTCACGGACTACCGCGACAAGGACAGGGAGAACGCGTCCCGCATCAAGACGGTCGGCCTGGAGGACGGCACCATCCTCGTCCTCTGGGAGAAGTGGAACGCCACGGCCTACGTGTCGACGCACATGGTCCGCATCGACCCGTACGGGCGCAGGCTTTCCGCCGTCACGGACCTGGGCCCGGGCGTGCGCCTCGGCCGGAGGGAAGAGCCCGTCGCGTCCGGTTCCAGGGTGTACCTGTTCGGCGGGGACAAGGTCACGTCCTCCCTGCAGCTGTTCGCCATCGAGTGGAAGTGAGGGGCTGGGCCCGGGGAAGGCTTGACGCGGAGGGGCCGCGGATCCACGATACCTCAAGTCCGCATGGCGCCGGCGGGATTCCCCCCGGCGCGGGAGGCCGATGAGCATCGACATCCGCACGATGGCCCTCACGCTGGTCCTTCTCAACTCCCTGCAGGTCATCGCGTTCCTTTTCCATTGCCTGACGGACCGCTCGACGCGCGGGGTCGGTTTCTGGCTGTGCTGGAGCGCCGCGACGGCGCTCGGATTCCTCTGCATGTTCCTTCGGGAGCTCGTGCCGGGCGGCTGGGTCCAGGTCAGCATCCTCGCCACCAACACGCTCCTCCTGGTGGGACACATGCTCCTCTACGTCGGCATCACGCGCTTCCTCGGCTGGAAGGGACGCCGGGGGGCCCTGTATCTGGTGTTCGCCCTCTTCCTGACCTTCAGCCTGCTTTTCACCTACGCGCACGCGAACGACAACGTGCGGACCGCCGTCTTCTACCTGTCGGTCTTCCTCGTCTCTTCCCTCGCCGCCGAATGCCTGTATTTCCAAAAAACACCTTCCCTCGCGGCTTCCGCGAGCTTCCTCGCCCTGTTCTTCGTGGCCCATGGCGCCTATCTCCTGATCAGCTCCGGGGTGGCGCTCACGACATCCCCTGGGGCCAGCGTCTTCGAAAATTCGGGAATCCTGGCGACCATGTTCGTGGTGCCGTTCGTCACGGGGTATCTCTGGGCCTTCGGCCTGATGTTCATGGTCAACCAGAGCCGAAGGGATGCGCTCCAGGAATCCAGGGAACGCTTCGAAAGGATCTTCGAAACGAGCCCCGACGCGGCCCTGATCACGCGCCTGCAGGACGGGCTCCTCGTCGAGGCCAATGAGGGATTCCTGTCCTTGACGGGATACTCCCGCCCCGAACTGGTCGGCAAGACCACCATGGAGGTCGGCATCTGGAAGAACCCGACGGACCGGACGGGATTCGTCAGGCTGTTGAACGACCAGGGCTTCCTGGTGAACCGGGAATACGCGTTCCAACGCAGGGACGGAAGCGAGTTCCGCGGCACGATCTCCGCGAGGCTGGTCAGCCTGCACGGCATCGCGCACGCCATCAGCATCACGCACGACGTGAGCGAGCAGAGAAGTACCGAGGAGGCCCTGCGGCAGAGCGAGGAGAAGTTCCGCCTCCTGGTCGAGAACAGCCACGACATCATCTACACACTGTCCGCCGACGGGACGTTCCTCTTCGTATCCCCCGCCTGGACGGCTCTCCTCGGGCATCCGACGGCCGAGGTTGTGGGAAGGTCCATACGGACCTTCGTCCACCCCGAAGACCTTTCCCGATGTTTTTCCTTCCTTAAATCCGTGATCGACACAGGGCTCAAGGGGACCGGCATCGAGTACCGCGTGCGGCACAGCGACGGGACCTGGTACTGGCACACCACGAACGCCGCGCCTTTCCGGGACGGGACCGGAGCCGTCCGCGGGTTGTACGGGATCGCCCGGGACGTCACGGAACGCCGCATCAGGGAGCAGAACCAGAAGGACCTGATCTTCAAGCTGCAGAAGGCCCTGGAGGAGATCAAGACCCTGAGCGGCATCGTGCCCATCTGCGTCAACTGCAAGAAGATCCGCGACGACGGCGGCTACTGGTCGCAGGTCGAGTCCTACGTGGCCAAGCACACCGAAGCGCGGTTCTCCCACAGCCTGTGCCCCGAGTGCATGAAAAAGCTCTATCCGGAAGTCGCGGAGGAGGAAACGGACGGGGGGGACGGCGGGTGACGGAGCGCGGCCCGGCACGCGACGGGATGCAGTCGATCCGCTCACGTCCCGGGGAACGTCACGCAGAGCGGCGTCGCCAGCGGATGACGGAATCCCGTGGGCGTCAGCGCGCCGCTTCCGGGATCCACGCGGAAGGTGGAAACGTCATTGGACCTTTCATTGGCGCAGACGGCGAGAGTGCCGTCGGGGCTCAGGTCGAAATCCCTCGGCCAATGCCCGCCGCAGCCGACGATGCCCGTAAGGCGGAGCGCCTGCCCCTCGATGGAAAAACAGGCGATGGAATCATGGCCCCTGTTGGTGACGTACAGGCGCCTGCCGCAGGGGGAAACGCGGATTGCGGCGCAGAAGCTCTCCCCGGGGAAGGAGGGGGGAAGCGTCGGGTACGTGGAGAGGGGCTCCAGGCGGCCATCCCGGTATTCCAGGACCGTGACCCCGGATTCGAGCTCGTTGGCGCAATAGGCGAGAGTCCCGTCCCTGGAGAAGGCGAGATGCCTCGGTCCCGAGCCGGGCTCCATGGCGCAGGTACCGACGGGCTGCTCGACGATGCCGTCGGCATCGTCGACCCTGTAGACGACGATCCGATCGAGCCCGAGGTCCACCACGCACAGGTGTTTCCCGTCGGGCGTGAAGACCGTGCAGTGCGCATGGGGCCCCTCCTGCCGCCTGGGATGGACGCCGCCGCCCACGTGCCGGATGAGGCGGCTTTCGGCGCCCAACATCCCTTCAGCGCCGATAGGCAGTTGCGACACGGAGCCGGAGAGGTAATTGGCCGTGTAGAGGAACTTCCCGGAGGGGGAGACGGCGAGATGGCAGGCGCACTCGCCGCCCAGCATCCGCAGACCGCCCACGGCCGAGAGGCCGCCGTCCTTCCCCACCCGCAGCGCCACGGCGCCGCTTTCCGCCTTCCCGGCGGCGGGAGAGAGCAGGAGGGCGTACAGCATGCCGTCATGCGGAACCGCATACATCGGCCTGTCCGCCTTCCATGTCGCAAGGGGCGTCAGGCTGCCGTCCGGCCGCAGGGCGAAACGGGATATCCCTCCGTCGGGCGCGCAGGAGCAGAGGAACAGATCGTGTGTCTCCATGGCCGTCACCTTACCATTGGAACTTCTTGGGGCACCAGTCGTCGGGGGCTGGCCGTCCTCGCGGCGCGCGCTCAGATCCCCGGATAAGCGGCGGCCGCGTTGTCGTGGAACAGCTTCCGTAGAACATCCTCGGGCAGCGCGAGGCCGCGGCAGCGGAAGCCCGGCGCCACACGGGGCGCCTCCACCCACTCGTCCGTGGCGAAGTAGCGCCAGTCCTCCCTGTAGGTCCGCTCCTGGGCCTCCAGGCGCGCAGCAAGGCCGTCCGCGTCCGTCTCCCACTCCGAATCGGTGCCGTAGAGGATCCGGTCCCTGTACTTCAGCACGAACTCGCGCACCTTGCCGCGGTCCTGCGCCTGCAGGTGACAGATACGGGCCGCCGTGTCCACGAAAAACCGCGGATAAAGGTCCAGCCGCGCGGCGGTCTCCGCAACGTCGTACTCGGTGCTTCCCAGGTGGCAGCCCACGACGCGAAGCCCGGGGTGCCGCTCCAGCATCCTGTCCCGGGAGGCTACCTGCTCCCTGTAGCCGGGGATCTCGGGGTGGCTCAGGCCATGGTATTCGGGACGCGCCAGGAAGTACGAACGGTCGCCCTCCACGCTCATCCGCCCGGGGGGAAGCCAGCAGTTGCGCGGCTCCCCGATGTGCGCGGCCAGGCTCATCTCGAGGCCCTCCACCCTTTCCAGTACGGGATCGAAGCGCGGGTCGTCGACCATGACGAACCGCCCGTCCGCGTCCTTGAGTTCCATGCCGATGTTCTTCCAGACCTTCACGCCCACCGCCCCGCCGTCCCGCCCTTCCTCCACCGCGGCGATGGAGCGGTCCCTCCATCCGTGAGAAGGGAAACCCCGCAGGGAAAACGTCGTGGCCCAAGAGAACCTGTCGGGAAACCTTTCATGCGCCGTCCGCGCAAGGGCGGCCTGTTCCCGCAGCGATTCCTCCGACTGGTACCAGCAGATGTCGAGCCACTTCACCCCAAGGCGTCCAAGGAGGCCCGCCAGGGCTTCCAGACCGGCCGCGTCCGTCCTCACGACGTGCGCGTGCGCGTCGATCCAGGGGAAGCTCATGGAGTCCCCGCGCAGCGCATGGCGACCCGGGACCTGTATTTTTCCGGGGCCACCCCTGTATAGCGCTTGAACGCCCGGGAGAACGACTTGTAGGAGCGGAAACCCACGGTGCCGGGAAGGTCGCCGATCGGGTGGGTGCCGTCGTTCTGCATCAGTTTCCTCGCTTCCTCGATCCGGTAGCCGTTCAGGTAGTCCAGGAAACGCCTGCCGGTCATCTCGCGGAACTGGCGGCAGAAATGCCCCGCCGATACGTGGAAGACCGCCGCCACCTGTTCCAGCGGGATGTCCTCGCGGAAGTGCTCCCGGATGTAGGCCACGATGGGAGCCGCACGGCGGGCATCGGCGGAGCGGGCGGCCGCCTGGGCCACGGCCCTGTAGAGCCGTCCGATATAGGATACCGCGGCCCCCACGGTCTCCTGCCTGGAGAACCCGCCGTAGACGTCCGCCATGGGGCCCAGCGCCTCCCGGGGAGAACGGCCCACCTCATAGAGCACGCGGATGGCCACGCCGATCAGCTCGCGGAAGAGCTGGTTCACCAGCCCGTAGTTCTCCCCGTTGGCCTCGAGGTTGCCTTCCACGATCCGCCGCATGGACCGTTCCGCGGTCTGCCAGTCGCCCGTCTGGAGCAGATTGGCCAGGCGGCTTTCCTCCCCGATCGGGAAGTGCAGAAGCCCCTCGCCGGGACGCCTGGCCTCGTCGTGGAAGCAGAGTTGGCTGCGGCCGCGGAACAATGTCAGCTTGAGCGCATCCATCGCATCTTCATAGGAGCGGGGCACGCGCTGCGGACCGCCCACCGTGGAGCCCACGCCCATCGAGACGCTGAGGCCGAGGTCGGACCGCGCGACCTCGCGTATCTCCTGCGCCATGAGGCGCACGCGCTCCTTCAGGCGCTGTCTGTCCCAATCATGGTTGAGGATGGCCCCCGTGGACCGCTCCTCGAAGAACACGTGGGCCGTCATTCCTTCCCCGGCCGTCTCCTCCACGGCCTTCCCCAGGCGCTTGAGGGCCCCGAAGAACATGACATGGGACAGGCGTTCCGCGGCGTCCACCTCCCCGTCGATCCGGACCGCGAGGACAGTGAACCGCCCATGCACGAAGGCCAGCTCCAGGTCGTCCATCCGCGCCTGCACCTCGGAGGCGGGACCGAGAAGTCCCCGGGCCAGGCGGCAGAAGAACCGTTCCCTGAGGACGGGAAGCGCCGCGCCCGCCGCCGCATCCAGGCGCCGGGTCTCCTCGTAGGCGAGGGTCAGCGCGGAGGCGATGTCTTCCAGCTCGTTTTCCGCCGTCGCCGTGCCTGGCCCGCGCCAGGCCCGCAGCATCTCCGTCATGCGGGAGACGGGACGGTACAGCCTGCCGGAGAGCGCGAAGGCGGCGGCGAGCACCGCGGCGATCAGGATCAGGCCGAACGCCACTGTCAGCCGCCGGATCTCCATGGAGGGAGCCATGACGAGACGGGCCGGCGTCACCGATACCAGGGCCCACGGCGTCTGGGCGACGTGCGTGTAGGCCACGATGGCGGGCTCCCGGCCAGAACGGGCCTGGAACGACCCGCTCGACGTCCCCGAGGATTCCACGCGACTGGCGATCTCCGCCAGCTCCCTGCGCGGGATGCGCGCCGAAGGATCGAAGTCCCCCGTCAGGAGCGGACCCGCGCGGGCCACGGTACGGCCTTCCACGTCCACGAGCAGGCAGGCGGCCTGGGACGCCGCGTCGCTGCGGCCAAGGATCTCCTCGAGGCGCGTCCCGTCCAGAAGGATGGCGGCCAGCGCCCGCGGCTGGGCGGCGCCCAGCGGCAGGGTGGCCATCAGCGCCGGGAGGGACAGCAACTGCCCGCCGTCGTCGCGCATGTACTGCACGTCGGAAAGCAGGACGATGGAGGGCTTCACGGCCACCCGCGGGGCCTCGCCTGTCAGGCGGTCGTCCCCGAAGCGATACACGCGCCCGAAGAAGGCGTCGGCCTGGAAGAGGGCTCCCGACGTGACGACCCTGCGGGCCGACGGGAAGAACACGAAAATGTCGCGCACCAGATCGTCCCCGTCGCGCTGCCGCCGCAGCAGATCGTTGATGCGCCCGCTTTCGATGACGTCCTCGACGGACAGGCCCGGTCCGGCCTTCATGTAGGCGACGAGGCTGCTGTCATAGGCGGTCCGGTAAAGGAGCCTGTAGATGTTGGCCACCCGCTCCTCCAACGTCCTGCGCAGCACGAGCAGGGAGGCCTCATTGCCGCGGGCGGTCTGGGATTCCAGGGCCCGGGCGGCGCGGACATAGGAAACCAGGCCCAGGGCGACGACGGGGAGGACCGCGAGCAGCGCGAAACTGGCGAACAGACGGACGAACAGGCTTTTTCGGCGGAAGGGTCCCCCGCGATTTCCCGCGCCGGAGGCGGAACCAGGCGGCTCAGGCTTCATCCGTGTTCACCAGCACCCGTTCGAGCACGCTTCGGCAGTACGTGCAGCAGTGGCAACGGAAATCGCAATGGCTCGTGCGCTCGAACCAGTCCTCCGGAAACCTGTTGTTGTCGATCACGTACGGGGCGAAGGTCCTGGAATGGCCGGGTTCCATGAGATCGAGCAGGTTCCCCTCATGCCGGCCTTCCGCATAGGCCCGGATGACCATTTCCGGCCGTTCGTGCAGCCGCGTGGCCAGCTTCACCAGGGGAAAGAGGCCCTCGTAGCGATGGAGGTCCTCGGGACGGATCCAGGTGGCCTGGAGCACGGCGGGCCAGGCGGACCTGTCGGCGAGGTGCCGGAAGCAGGCGTACGGCAGGAAGCCCTCGATGTTGTCCGAGGCTGCCACGGCCGCCTCGTGGGCCACCAGGTTGTCGTGGAAGGTCTGTCCGGAGCAGTCCCGCAGGCAGCCGCTGTTGGCCAGCAGATACAGGCGCTTGCCCTTCCCGTCGGCCCATTCCTTCAGTTCCGCCAGGCGCCCCAGGTCGCGGTTGAGGTCCCTGCGGACGTAGAAGCCGTCGAACAGGTCCGCAAGGTACTCCATGCCCTGCACGCTGCCGATGCGCATGTTCACGGAGGCGCGCACCTCCATGCCGGGCCGCCGGCGCTTCACCATGCAGGCCACGGCCGGGGACGTCGTCGTGACGGCATCCGCCCCGCCGGCCACCGCGTCCAGCCTGTCGAGCACCGCGTTGACTTCCGTTTCGAGCTCCCGGCTCAGGGACAGGTCTCCGTAGCAGTTGGCATTGAAGAGCAGGTCCAACGCGACGCCCATGGCGCGGAGCGCGGCAAGGTCCCGTTCCAGCCTTGCCTGCGCGTCCGCGGAGGGCACGCCGTGTTCCACGCCGATGGGGGAACGCCCGCTCGGGTGCCCGATCCAGGCGAAGTAGACCTCCCCGACGCTTTCCCGCAAGGCGCGGACCGCCTCGACCACGGATTCCTCGCCGGGTTCCGGCAGCTGATAGCCGACGCTGAGCATCCTGGCGCCCTCCGGATCCTCAGTCGGTCTCGGACTTCTTCCCGGATCCGGCCTTCCCGCCCGGATTCGATCCGGAGTCCTCCCAATCCACGCTCCACGCGGGCCTGCGGCGGAACTCGCTGTGGAACTTGTTCCCGATCACGCCGCGCTTCTCCATGGAGATCATGCAGGCCCTGGTGCACCCGCGGGCGCCGCAGACCGCCTGCCCGGTGTTGTAGAGGTTGCGGGGCTTCTTGTAGAAGGGGGACCACCAGCCCGGCTGCAGGTCCCTGCCCTCGTACTGGTCGTAGCGGTCCTTCTCGGAAAGCGGCGAGGAGGCGAGTTTCCCTCCCCGGAAGGAGATGTCGCAGGCCTCGCAGTCCACGTCCCCCCACTCCACCGCGTGCCCCGCGAGGGTCACCTTCACGGTCCTGTCGCGCGGGATGGCGCCTGCGGGACAGGCCTTGACGCAGGCCATGCAGCGGTTGCAGAGGGGCGGCCCGGCATAGATGGGATCCGGTTCCAGCTCCGCGTCCGTGATGACGATGCCCACGCGCTGGCGCGGCCCGAAGCGCGGGGTGAGGAACATCTTGCTGTAGCCGATCTCCCCCAGGCCGCAGAGGTAGGAGGCGATGCGCAGGTGGACCATGACGTCAGGCGCCGCGCGTCCCGGGGCCACGGGGCGGCTGTATTCGGGCCGCAGGCCGCCCACGCCGTCGACGGCGCGCCAGTCGCTCTGGTGCCCGTAGGGGATGGCCTCGTACCCGTCGTCCTCGATCATGCGCGCCAGGTTGATCACCACGAGGGGCATGTAGAGGTAGGTGATCCCGCCGTAGCCCATGGCGGAGTAGTTGCTGAAAAAAGTCCCCTCCTCGATGCCCCGAAGCGATCCGCGCATGACGCGGAACGCCATGGCGACGACCGACCTGGCCTCCGGCATGATCTGCCGGGGATCCATCTGGAGGGGCGCGCCCTCCCAGCGGTCGATGCTGCCGATCGACACGAGATCCGCCCCAAGCTCGAGGGCCCTTTTCTTCACCTGATCCGCGGTAAGCATGCTACCGCCTCCTTTCCTTTCCGTCTTCCGCGCCGCCTCCAACGCGTCCCGCCGAGGCCAGGAGCGCCCCGCGCAGCCTGGCCCGCTGCGCCGCGGTCCGGGATCCCGAGGGGACGGCGGCCCCCAGCGTCGCGACGGGCACCCCTCCGGGACCGGGCACGGACGCCGCCATCTTCACCTGAGCGTCCTCCGGGAACTCCACTTCCACGAACCCACGGGCACCCGCCTCCGCCAGAAACCGGTCCAGCCTGGAGGCGGACTTCCACAGGCGCGCGCCCTGTTCCGAGAAGGGGTGCGCGCGCCGGTAGGCCATCCGCGTGTCGGCGGGCCAGAGCGCCTGGAACAGGAGCGCCGACGCGCTCCCGTAGGGGTGCAGCTCGTGCCCGCGGGGCTCCTCCAGGAAGCCCGGACGCTCCGGCGCCATGCGCAGCACGATGAACACCTCAGTGCCCCGGTGCTCCGCCAGGGTCAGGATGGCGTCGGGCCAGTCCCCCTGCAGCGCCTCCATGGCCGCGGCCGCCTCCCGCCGCAGTCCATTCTCCGACTGGGCGCGCACCAGACCTTCCACGGCCGCGCCCAGCCGGTAGCGGACGGGGGGTCCGACGCGCTCCAGCCAGCCGTGCGCCGCGAGGGTCCGCACCAAGTTGTGCGCCGTCGGGGCCTTCAGGCCCAGCTCCTCCGCGATCGTCCGGAGGCTGGCGCCCCGGTCGCTGCGGGCCACGGTCTCCAGCACCGCCAGTCCCCGTTCCAGGGACTGCACGAGTCCTCGTCCCGCCATGCCACCCTTTCAGCATAGATGAATAAATGTTCCATAAGGGTAGATCCATGGCGGGGCATTGTCAAGGCCGCCCTCCGCGGACCGTGAGCTACAGCCTGCCCCAGAGCTCCTGCGTCTCCCTGGTGATCTGATCCAGTCCCGTCCTCTTCACTTCCGCCAGCGCGGCGAAGAAGGCGTCGACGCCGATGTCCCCGATGATGGCCAGGGTCTCCTTCTCAGCGAGCACCGGATACACGTCCGGCCCCTTGGTCCTGTTGGCGGGAGTGTCGAACGTGATCAGGGGCTGGAAGATGTAGGGCGTGTTCAGGAACAGGCCGTCGTATGTGATCCGTTCCGTCACAGACAGCTGCTCCAGGGTCTTGCCGCGCATCAGGGACTGCTTGTAGGCGTCCACGCTCCAGACGCAGGCCGTGAGCAGGGTATAGTTCAGGCCGTCCTTGCGCAGCGCGTCCCAGCCCTGGTTGTAGGGATCGAGAAGCACGGGCTTTCCGTCCACCTTCCTGTGGTGCTTCCCCTCGACTCCGTAGTTGACCAGCTCCGTTCCCGCGTCGGAGAACATCCAGTCCAGGTACTGCATGACCTTCTCCGCCTTGCCCGCCTTGCGGGCGGATACGGTGATGCCGGCCCTGTTGTAGTAGCGGTCGCGTCCCAGGATCATCTGGTCCCCATACGGCCCCTTGATGGGAACGATGGGCGCGAGCTTGGCGTCGGGCTTCTTCTCCCGCAGGCTCACGCTGATCTGCTCCAGGCGGTTGGCCGCGTGCTCCCCGGAACCGGCGATGCCCTGATAGAACGGCTCCTGGAGCGCCTTGAGGTCGCGGTTGCGCACCATGTATTCCTTGTCGACGAGTCCGGCGGCGTACAGGCGCCGCACGGTCTCCAGGGCCTCACGGTAGCGGGGATGCTCGTAGATGGGGATGTACTTCCCCTCCTTCGTGACTGTCCATGCCCCATTGGAGCCGCTGCGCATGATCCCGTAGGCGTGGAAGAAGCTCCGCAGCTCTCCGGCCCAGGGAATGGTGCTTCCCTTGCCCGCCGGATCCGCCTTCTTGAAGGCCTGCAGCGTGGTTTCCCACTCCGCCATCGTCCCGGGCGCCTTGAGGCCGAGGTCCTTCAGCCAGTCCTCCCGGATCCCGATGCTGTTGATCTCCTTCAGCTCCGACAGGCCCGCCACGCCGTAGATCTTCCCGTCGACGGGATTCTTCACGTTCTTGAAGTCCTCCGGCGTGTACCACCGCGTGATCCGGGCTCCGTACTTCCCCAGAAGCTCGTCCAGGGCGATCACGGCGCCCTGGTCGATCCAGGTGGCCAACTGGTCCGTGGAGGAGAAGTGGACGAGGTCCGGCAGGTCCCCGGAGGCCAGGGTGATGTTCAGCTTTTCCGTGAAATTCGCCTGGGGCACCTTGATGTAGGTGATCTTCGTGTTGGTCCTGGCCTGGATCTCCTTCTCCACGGCGGGGAACTCGTCATAGGGCTGCCGGTGCCCCTGCATGATCTTGAGCTCCAGCGTGGAAGCGAACGGCACTCCCGAAGCCGCCGTCCCCGGAGTCCCGGCCGCGGGCTTTGCGTCCTTCTGGCCCGCCGCGAACGCCACGGCGGAGACCAGGATGAGACACGGAACCGTGAACCTCTCTCTTCTCGCCATCGATTCCTCCTCTTGCGTTTCTATTTGATCGGGGCTTTCAGCCCTTGATCGATCCGATCAGGACCCCCTGGACGAAGTATTTCTGCAGGAAGGGATACAGGCACAGGATGGGGAGCGTGGCGACGATGATGGTGCCGTACTTCACGCTCTCGGAAACCACCTCGAACTCCGACATGTCCGGATTCACGTCCATGCCGTACTCCATGGCGCTGTTGGCCAGGATGATGTCCCGCAGCACGAGCTGCAGGGTGAACTTGGAGCGGGTCTGCAGGAAGATGAGCGGGTCCATGAACGTGTTCCAGTGGAACACGGCCACCCACAGGGCCACGGTGGCCAGCACCGGCTTGGACAGGGGCATGACGATGCGGAAGAGCACCACGGCGTCGTTGGCCCCGTCGATCTTCGCGGACTCCTCCAGGGAAGCCGGGATGGTCTGGAAGAAGGTCCGCATGATGATGACGTGGAAGGCGCTCACCAGGGGCACCATGATCAGGGCCCAGAGCCTGTCGAACAGTCCCAGGTCCCGTACCACCAGGAACTGGGGGATCATCCCCGCGCTGAACCACATGGTCAGGGCGAAAAGGAAGGTGATGGCGTTGCGTCCCACAAGGTTCCGCTTGGACAGGGGATAGGCGGCGAAAGCCGTCATGCCCACGCTCAATACCGTGCCCACCAGCACGACGAAGAGCGTGTTGCCATAGGCGCGGAAGATCGCGTCGTTCTGGAGTATTTTTTTGTAGGCCTGGAGCGTGAAGTCCTTGGGGTAGAAGCTCACCTCGCCCCGGGAAACCGGATTCCTGCCGCTCAATGAGACGGCGATGACGTTCAGGAACGGAAAGAGGGTCGCCACGCAGACCGCGACCAGGATGACGGCGTTGACGGCGCGGAAGACCCTGTCGCCCGACCTGCCCACTCCGATGGCTCCCATGACTCCCTCCCCTACCAGATCCCGGTTTCCGTGGTCTTCTTGCTGATCGCGTTGGCTCCGAAGACCAGGATCAGGCTGATGACGGAGTTGAACAGGCCGACTGCCGTGGCGAAGCTGTAGTCGCCCGTGATGATGCCCCTCCGGTAGACGTAGGTCTGGATGACCTCGGAGACCTGCCGGGTCGCGTCGTTGCCCATGAGGTAGATGCGCTCGAAGCCGACAGACAGGAGGTCCCCGATGCGCAGCACCAGCATGATGACGATGGTCGGCAGGATGGATGGGAGCGTGATGTGCAGCAGGCGCCGTGCCCGCCCGGCGCCGTCCACCATGGCCGCCTCGTAGAGCGTGGGGTCGATGCCCGCCAGCGCCGCCAGGTAGATGATGGCGTTCCAGCCCATCTGCTGCCAGACGCCGGAGACGATGTAGACCGTCCGGAAGTACTTCGCCTTGCCCATGAAAAAAACCGGCTCGAGGCCGAACCGTCGCAGCGCCATGTTCAGCGGTCCCGTGCTGGGGGACAGGAAGGCGAAGACCATGCTCACCATGACCACCGTGGAGATGAAGTGCGGCAGGTAGCTGATGGTCTGGACCGTACGCTTGAAGGCGGAACCGCGCACCTCGTTGAGCAGGAGCGCGAAGAGGATGGGCATGGGAAAGCCGAACAGGATGCTGTAGAGGTTGATGAGCAGCGTGTTCTTGATGAGAAGGAAAAAATCGCGGCCGGTGAAAAACGCGATGTAATGCTTGAACCCGACCCAGGGACTCGCCTCCATCCCCTTGAAGAGCCTGTAGTCCTTGAAGGAGATGGACAGCCACCACATCGGCCAGTACTTGAAAAGGAGCAGGTACGCGAGCGGCGGGATCAGGAGCAGATACAGGAACCGGTCGCGCTTCACCAGGGCCAGGATTCCTGCCGGGCTCCTCCGGGGCGTTGGGGTATCCGCAATCACTCGACCTTCCTCCCTCGGCGCCCGCCATTCCGCGTTTCCCGCGTTTCGATGGCGCCTGTCGGGATGGAATCTTAGGGGCGGTACCCGGCGCTGTAAATGGACAATTTTTGAGCGCCGGCGGACGGATCTTGATCCGGTCTCGCCTCCGCCGCCGGTGACATCGACGCCTGCAGGCGCCTGATTTCGAGCAGCTTCCGCAGCACCTCCGCCGGATGATACCCGCCGCGGCCCGCGGGCGGATCGATATGGAAGACGGAGTTCCAATTGGATACGATGGTATACAAAACTGCTTGACGACGATAAAATAACGGTATCATCGGCCACGGGGCAACGGGCCGGGGCAAGGAGCTTTGCATGAGATACAGGGAGACCGGCGAGGTACACAGGGACTTCCACCTCAGTACGAACAACATGATCCACTTCACCCTCGAACGCTACGGGAAGGACTTCCTGAGGGAGCTGATGCGCCGTACGGCGCAGGACGTCTACAAGGACATCTACATGCACCTGAAGGCGGGCGACTGGTCCGAGCTGCTGGAACACTGGAAGTATTTCCACGAACGGGAAGGCGGCAAGGCCTGTTATACGTATACGGAGACCGCGGATGCCCTGGTGTTCCACGTGCTGGATTGCCCCGCCGCCCGGCATCTGGAAAACAAGGGGGTCGCGGTGACGGACGAGTTCCGCCTGCCGGACATCCTGATGAACGAGGCCTGGTCGGAGGGCACCCCGTTCCAGATCACGACGGAAGTCCTGGGCCCCGCCGAATACAGGCAGACCGTCACACGGAGGAAAGCGACATGATCCCGAGCGACCATTTCGTACGCGTCTACAATGAGATGTTCAAGATGCTGGAGGAGAAGGGCCACGGGGAACTGCAGGCATACTGGATGTCGGTCGCCAGGCAGCAGGAGGGCGTCCTCGGTCCCTTCATCGAGAAGGACGGCCTCAAGGGCATGTTCGACTACTGGGACCGCATCCGCATCGAGGAGAACTGCGACGCCAAGCTCACCGTCACGGACGAATACTTCGAGTTCCTCATGCTGAAGTGCCCGTCCCTGAGCAAGGCCATGGACAACGACGCGGGCGCGTTCCCCTACTACTGCGACCATTGCGCCGCCTGGGTGAAGCCGGTGGTGGAAAAGTTCGGCTACCACAACGGCTACGACATCGTGAGCCGCACGGAACCGGTCTGCAACAGCCGCATCTACAGGGACAAGGCCAAGGCGGAGGCATACCAGGCGAAGGCCAAGCTTCCCGCGCATCCCTATGATTGAATGATTGAATGATTGAAAGGAAGATCATCATGGCAAAGGAAAGCAAGCCTCTCGTGAAGAAGGATGAGATCCGTTTGGCGATGCTGGGCATCACCCCGGGCAACGGGCACCCCTTCTCCTGGAGCGCCATCTTCAACGGCTACGACCCGGAGGCGATGGCCAAGGTCCCCTACCCCACCATCCCGGACTACCTGGGCAAGGAGCCGAAGGAGACCCTGCGGATCCCCGGCGTGCACGTGACGCACGTCTGCTGCACGGGCAAGGGAGAGTTCGACGCGGAGTCCGTGTCCCGCGCATCCCTCATCCCCAAGGTGGTGAAGGACCCCACCGAGGTGATCGGCCAGGTGGACGCGGTGGTCATCGCCACGGACATCGGGAGCGAGCACGTGGAGCGCGCGCGGCCGTTCGTGGAGGCGGGCCTGCCGGTGTTCGTGGACAAGCCCCTCGTGGACAACGCGGCGGACCTGGCCGTCTTCTCCCGCTGGGTGGCCGAGGGCAGGCCCATCATGAGCTCCAGCTGCATGCGCTACTCCAAGGAGTACGCGCCCTACCGCCTCTCGACGAACAACCTGGGCGCCCTGCGCTACGTCAACGTCACCACGGCCAAGAAGTGGGAGACCTACGGCATCCATGCGCTGGAGTCCGTCTACCCCATCGTCGGGCCAGGGTTCCTCACGGCGCGCAACACGGGCAGCGCGGAGCGCAACGTGGTGCACTTCAAGCACAGGAAGGGTTTCGACCTCGTGGTCGTGGCGACCTACGACATGGTCGGATCCGGCCTCATGCTCTGCGGCACCAGGGGCAGCGACGTCGTCTACGCCAAGGATTCCTACTGGTCCTTCCGCAAGCAGCTGGAGAGCTTCATCGAATACCTCCGCACCGGCGTGCGGCCCTACCCCTTCGCGGAGACCGAGGAGCTGATGCGCATGGTGATCGCCGGCATCCAGAGCCGGGAGCGGGGCGGCGCGGAGATCGCGCTGGCCGACATCCGCTGATCCGCAAAGGAGACATCAATGGACGTACTGGAGACATTTTCCCTCAAGGGCAGGACCGCGGTGCTCACGGGCGGCGCCGGAGGATACGGGCTGCAATGCGCGGCGGCGCTGGCGGAAGCCGGCGCGCGCACCTTCATGGCGGCCAGGCATCTGGACGCGCTGGAAGCGGTGGCCAGGGGTTTCCGCGACCGCGGCTACGACGTCACGGCCCTGCAGTTCGACCAGGGGGACGAAAAGTCCATCCTGCGGCTGCGCGACGAGGTGAAGGAACGCGCGGGCGTCGTGGACATCCTGGTGAACAACGCGGTGTCCCGTCCCGTCAAGGGCGGCTGGGAAGGCACGTCGGCGGAACTGGACGAAAGCTACCATATAAACGGCACGGGCCTGTTCCTGGTCACGCGCGCCTTCGGGGAGATGATGATCGAAAGGAAGACCGGTTCCATCGTCAACATCGCCTCCATGATGGGCATGATCGGCGTGGAGAACGGCAACTACGAAGGCACCAGCATGAGCGGCTGGGGTCCCGATTACTTCTTCCACAAGGGCGGCATGATCAACCTGACCCGTCAGGAGGCCAGCTACTTCGGCCGGTTCGGCATCAGGGTCAACGCGGTGTCCCCCGGAGGGCTCGAATCCCCGACGCAGCCAGAGGCCTTCAAGCGGAATTACGGCAAGCGGACCCAGCTGGGCCGCCTGGCCAATGGCACGGACCTCAAGGGGGTCATCGTGTTCCTGGCTTCCGACGCGTCCGTCTACGTGACGGGCACAAACATTCCCGTGGACGGCGGATACACCGCGAAATGACGCTTCCAGGCCCGGGCGCCGCCGAGGAGGCGGCACCCGGGCGATCTTCACCGCGGTACCGGCGCAGCCGCGGCCTGCGGCCCTTGACACGCGCGCGATTTCATTATATTTGCATTCCATGCATAATTATAAATCAGCCCTCACCGGCCTCCTCCTGGCCACGACGATGCTGTTCGCCACCTCGGCGTTCGGCCAGGTGAAGCTGAACTACTCCGTCTTCTTCCCGGCCCCGCACAAGAACGCGGTCCTGGCCGCGGACTGGGCCAAGGAGATCGAGAAGCGGACGAACGGCAGGGTAAAAATCACCGTCTTCCCCGGCGGCACCCTGACGCCGTCGGACAAGTGTTATGACGGCGTGGTGCAGGGCATCTCCGACATCGGGTTCTCGGTGTTCTCCTACACCCGCGGACGGTTCCCGCTGCTGGAGATCGCCGACCTTCCCGTCGGCCTGGCGAGCGGCGTCACGGCCACCAAGGCGCTCAACGAGTTCTACGCGAAGTTCAAGCCCAAGGAGCTGGACGACGTGAAGGTCATGTACCTGCACGGCCACGGCCCCGGCATCCTGCACACCAAGAAGGCCGTCTCGAAGCTGGAGGACCTCAAGGGCATGAAGATCCGCTGCACCGGCATCGCGGCCGCCATCGTGTCGGCCCTCGGCGCAACGCCGGTCGCCATGCCGATGGGGGACACCTACGACGCGTTGAGCCGCGGCGTGGTGGACGGCTCCATGGCGCCGCAGGAATCCCTCCAGGGCTGGAAATGGGGGGAAGTGGTCAAGGATTCCGTCGAGAACTTCGGCTCCTCCTACAGCACCGCGATGTTCGTCGTGATGAACAAGAAGAAGTGGAACTCCCTTCCCGCGGACGTCCAGGCGATCATCGAGACGGTGAACGCGGAGTACGCGGAGAAACAGGGGAAACTCTGGGACGAGATCGACAAGGAAGGCCGTGATTTCACCCTCGCTCGGGGCAACAAGATCCTCTCCCTCACGCCGCAGGAAGACGCCCGCTGGGCGGCCGCCGTGAAGCCCATCCTGGACGACTACGTGAAGCGCATGAAGGAGAAGGGCCTCCCCGGGCAGGAGGCGGTGCAGTTCTACCTGGAGGCCGTCTCCAGGCTCCAGAAGTAGCATGGAACTCCTGGACAGGGTCCTCAAGGCCGCAAGCCGCGCCCTGAGCGTCGTGGCCGGAGGGAGCCTCGTGCTCCTCATGACGCTCACCGTGGTCGACGTCGTTCTGCGCGGTTTCCGGAAGCCCATCGCGGGCACCTATGAGCTTGTCGCCTTCGCGGGGGCGCTCGTCATCGGCCTGTCCATGCCCCTGGCCCAGCGGGCGCGGTCCCACATCTACGTGGAGATCCTGGTGGAGAGGCTTCCCCGCGCGGCGCGGGACGCCGTCCACGCGGTGACGCGCGTCCTGGTGATCGGCCTGTTCGCCGTGATCGGCTGGAACCTGGTGAAATACGGCGCCGGCCTGATGGCCAGCCACGAAGTCTCCCTGACCCTGCAGGTCCCCTTCTGGCCCTTCGCCTTCGCCCTGGCCCTCGGCTGCCTGGTGCAGTGCATGGTCCACGTCGGGGAGATCGCGCGGATCCTGGCAGGCCGATATGAGTGAGGCGGTCCTCGGCCTCATCGGCCTCGCGGCGGTCCTGCTGCTTTTCCTCACGGGCATCGAGATCGCCTTCGCAACGGCCATCGTGGGCTTCGTGGGCTTCGGCCTGATCGTCTCCTTCCCGGCCGCCTGCAGCCTGGTGGCCAAGGACATCGTGGACGTCTTCGCCTCCTACAGCTTCACGGTCATCCCGCTGTTCGTCTTCATGGGGCAGATCGCCTTCAACGCGGGGATCGCCAAGCGGATGTACAATTGCGCGTACCGTTTCCTCGGCCACGTGCCGGGCGGCATGGCCATCGCCACCGTGGCGGGAGCCACGGGATTCAAGGCCATCTGCGGGTCCTCCCCGGCCACGGCCGCCACCTTCGCATCCGTCGCGGTGCCGGAGATGGACCGCTACGGCTACGACAAGCGCCTGTCCACCGGCGTGGTGGCCACCGTCGGCACGCTGGGGATCCTCATCCCCCCCAGCGTCACGCTGATCGTCTTCGGCATCACCACGGCGCAGTCGATCGGCAAGCTTTTCCTGGCCGGCATCCTGCCGGGGCTTCTCATCGCGGCCCTTTTCATCGCGGTCATCTACGGCTGGTGCCGGCTCGACCCGGCCGTCGGTCCCAAGGGCGGACGGTCCACCTGGAAGGAGCGCCTGGCCTCCCTGCCCGAAGTGCTGGCGATCCTCGCCATCTTCGTCGCCATGATCTGGGGCCTGATGGCGGGCAAGTTCACTCCCATCGAGGCGGGGTCCGTGGGCACCGCCGCGGTCCTGGTCCTGGCCCTCCTGCAGCGCGGCCTCGACCTCAAGAAGTTCCTGAAGTCCGTCGGGGAGACCCTGCGCACCGCCTGCATGGTGGTGATGCTCATCGCCGGGTCCACCATCCTGGGCCATTTCCTGGCGGTGACCAAGCTGCCGATGATCGCCGCCGACTGGGTTGTGGCGCTCCCCCTGGACCGCAACCTGATCATGGTCCTCATCGCGGTGATCTACCTCATCGGCGGGTCCTTCATCGACGACCTGGCCTTCATGATCCTGGCCACGCCCATCTTCTATCCGGCCATCCTGCAACTGGGATTCGACCCGATCTGGTTCGGCATCGTGATCATGGTCACCGTGATGATCGGCGTGATCGTGCCTCCCGTGGCCATGAACGTATTCGTGGTGAAAAACATCACGGGCGTGCCCTTCTCCACGATCTACAAGGGCGTCTATCCGTTCCTCATCGCCCTGGTCGTGGGCGCGGCACTCCTGTTCCTCTTCCCGCAGCTGGCCCTCTGGCTGCCGAATCTGCTGATGCCGTAGGGGTGTTTCCCGGCGTAGAAGGGGGGCCCTGGCCCCCCTTCGCTTTCCGCATCCGATCGTCAGGCTTCCGCCTTTTTGATCTCCGACAATTCCTCGCCGCTGAAAACCTTCCCAAGGTCCAGGATCATCACGAACCGCCCGTCCCTCCGGCCGATCCCGCGCAAGAGCCCCGCGCCCGGCCCGGTGCCCACCCGCGGCGGCGGCTCCACCGGACGCCCGTCAAACTCGATCACCTCCTGCACGCCGTCCACGAGCGCGCCCCATACCACTTTCCCGTCCCCCGTCCCGAACTCGATCACCACGATGCACGTGTTGATAGTCTTTTCCCCGGCCTCCATCCCGAACTTCACCCGCAGGTCGATGACGGGCACCACGCTGCCCCTCACGTTGATC